>Ga0209550_10000549_pt1 | contig 35538 bp, 33 predicted proteins | sample LauGreSuBDMM15SN_2_FD_187567 | JGI IMG/M metagenome (GOLD analysis project Ga0209550, IMG submission 187567) | Freshwater lake microbial communities from Lake Michigan, USA - Su13.BD.MM15.SN (SPAdes) (version 5) | ecosystem: Environmental > Aquatic > Freshwater > Lake | place: Lake Michigan... | reverse complement strand
GGCGTGACGGGCTTTTCACGGCCTTGCTTGTTTTGGCTGCTGGGGCCGCTTTGAGCATGGTGTTCCTTTTGCTGCTGCTGTTGCCGCTTTTGCCCGATGTGCTGTTCGATCCCTCACGGATGTGGCCCAGCAGGCGCTCAATGTGTTCTGCGCAGGCCTGCGCATCGCTGAGCAACTTGCGCTCGTGCGCTCGGGTGGCTTGCGAAGCAAGCACCGAGACGTGGACTGCCGCGGTCATTTCGCCTTCTGCATCGCGAATCGGAAAGGCATAGCCGACGATGCCCGCCGCCGATTCTTCCAGGCTTTTGGCGTAGCCCATGGCGCGAATGCGCGCGTACTCCTGCGCCAACTCGGCCGGGTCGGTGATGGTGTTGGCAGTCAACTTGGGCATGGCCAGCGTCATGGCCAGTGCCTCCATTTTCTCGTCGTTGGCAGCAAACAGCTTGCCCGTGGCGGTGCTGTGCATGTAGAGCGGCTCGCCCAGTCGGATGTCCAGCGAAATGCGCTGCGTGCCCAAGATGCGGTCCGCATAGACCACCCGCCGGCCAGAGCGAACGCCCAGGTAAACATCGTCACCAATGTCGCGGGCGAGGTCTTGCAGTGGCCGCCTGGCCAAGGTGCGCACGTCCAGCGATTGAACGGTGCGCAAAGCCAGCGAGACGGTGCGCGGGCCAATGGAGTAGCGCAAGTCCTCGTTGACCACCACCACCTCCGCGCTGACCATGGTTTGCAACACGTTGTGCACGCTGCTCACGGGCAGCTTCAAGGCGTCCTTGATCTCAGTCAGGCGAAGCCCTTCCTTGTGCGATACCAGCAAGTTAAGTATGTAGAAGGTTCGGAGGTATCGGTCAGGATTCATGCTTGAAAATGTAGGTTGATGGCCATGCTGCCCGCATGCCCAGCGCTTGGAGGCACAGGCGCATTCATGGGGTGGGCTTGGGGCCAGGGCGCAAGGCGAAAACGGTTGAGGCCAGTTTAAAAATTCCTAGAGAGGCATAAATTTTCAATATTACGAAAATACAAGCGGTCTTGCCAATTGTCAACCCTGTTTGGGCTTGCTGTCTTGCAAGCCAATCAGTTGCTGCTCAGGCTTGCTCGAGGGCAAGAGTTCTGCTAACATTTTCGAAAGTAAAGACTAAATTTCGAAAATAAGAATTTTTAGGCTCGGCTTTCTTGGCCCAAGCGCAAAAACGGTGGTCAAAGCGCCACCGCCTACCCACCACAGCAGGAGATATTTCGCATGAAGCTCGGCTTCTTCACTATGCCCATGCACCCCATCGGCAAGGATTGGCAGCAATCTCTGCGTGAAGACAGGGAGGCGTTCATCTTGGCCGACGAGTTGGGCTTTGTCGAGGGTTACTGTGGAGAGCATTCCACCGACCCTGAAGAAAACATCACCTCCAGCGCGATTTTCATGGCCACGCTGGCCCACGCCACGCGCCGCATCAAGCTGGGCACGGGCACGCTCAACATGCCCAACCACCACCCCGCTGCGGTGGCCAGTGAAATTGCCATGCTCGACCACCTCTTAGGCGGGCGCTTCATTTTGGGCATCAGCCCGGGCGCACTGCCCTCGGACGCCGAGGTCTTTGGCAACATGGACATGGCCAGGCCGGCCATGTTTTTGGAGGCCATCAACCAGGTCTTGCAAATTTGGGCCAGCGATCCGCCCTACAACATCCAGGGCCAGTACTGGAACATCAGCTCTGCGCGCACGCACATTCCTGAAACAGGCATGGGCACCATCCCCAAGCCGCTCCAGCGCCCGCACCCGCCCATTGTGGTGACGGCGGTGGCCCCCTTCTCGCAGGGCATTGCCGAGGCTGCTGCCCGAGGGTGGGAGCCGATTTCTGCCAACTTTTTGTTGCCCAAGTGGGTGCGCACGCATTGGACCAAGTACGTCGAAGGCTGCGAGCGCAGCGGCCGCGTGGCCGATTCGGCCAACTGGCGCGTGGCCAAAACGGTGTTTGTGGCCGAGGACGACGCCACCGCCAAGGCCTACGCCATGGACCCCGCAGGCCCGTACCACTACTACTACAACACCTTGTTCAAAAAGCTCAAGCGCCGCGGTGCCCTGGGGGTGTTCAAGTCTGACCCCCAAATGCCTGACGATGAGGTCACGCTCGAAAGCGTCATGGAGCAATTGGTCATCCATGGCTCGCCAGACCGGGTGGTCGACAAGCTCCATGAATTGCGCGAAGTCACCGGCGACTTCGGCACCCTGCTTTACGCGGGCGTGGACTGGAAAGACCCGGCGCTGGCCCGCCAGTCCATGACGCTGATGGCCGAGAAGGTGGCCCCCCGCGTGGGCCGCTGAGCAGGCGCAGCCCGGCCTCTTTGTTCATGCCCACTGCCGAAGTCAGCCTGGACGGCACCCTGGACAGCCGCCAACTGCGCACCGCGCTGGGGCGTTTTCCCACCGGTGTGACCGTGGTCACCACCACGGCCCACGGCAAACGCGAAGGTCTCACGGCCAACTCGTTTTCAGCGCTGTCGCTGGACCCGCCCCTGGTGCTTTGGAGCTTGGGGCGCAAGTCATCGTCCTTGCCCGGCTTCATGGCCGCCAGCCATTTCGCCATTCAGGTCTTGGCGGCCGACCAGTCGGCGCTGTCCCACCGCTTTGCCGTGCCCAGCGCAGACAAGTTCCAAGGTCTGGAAGTGAGCATGGGCCTGGGCGGCTGCCCCATGCTGGCCGGTACCTTGGCGAGCTTTGAATGCGCCACCGAGCGCACCCATGATGGCGGCGACCATGTGCTTTTTGTGGGCCGGGTCTTGCGCCTGAGCTTTCGCGATGGCGAGCCCCTGGTGTTCAGCGCCGGACAATACTGCACCGCTTTGCCCATGTACTCTCCCACGGCCGATGTCGACCGCCAAGCGGTCTGGGCTGGCTTGGGCTGAACGCCACTTTGACACCCGAGACACCGGACACCCGCCCATGAGCTTTCAGCCGCCCACCAGCCAGACCATCCCCACTTTGCTTTCGGAGCAGGTCCAGCGCTTTGGCGAGCGTCCCGCCCTGGTGGCTGGGCCGCACCGGCTCAGCTACAGCGAGCTGCGCCACGAGGTCATGCGCACTGCCGCTGGTTTGCACGCGCTGGGTGTGCGCAGGGGCGACCATGTGGGCATTTTGATGGGCAACCGCCAGGAGTGGGTGTTGAGCTTTTTAGCCCTGCAGCAGCTGGGCGCGGTGTCGGTGGGTCTGAACACCTGGGCCACGCCGCGCGAGTTTGTGTATGCCCTCACCCACGCCCAAATCAGTGTGCTGGTGTGCGTGGACCGCTTCAAGCGCACGCCCTGGCACAGCCAGGTGTCAGCCATGCAGGCCGCCGGCGAGCTGCCCGATTTGCGGCGCACGGTGTGGGTCAGTGCAGATGCGCAGCAGCCCCCGCCGCTCAATGCGGCCGCTGCAGAGCTGGGTTGGGACGCCATGTTGGCCCAAGGCCAGGCCACAGCCGCGGCCGTGCTGGAGGCCGCTGGCCTGGTGGCAAGTCCCGACGACGTGGCCATGCTGCTGTACACCTCGGGGTCCACCGCAGCGCCCAAGGGCATCTTGCTGCAGCACGGCCACTGGATACGCAACGGCTTTCACATTGGTGAGCGCCAGCATGTGGGCCCTGAAGACCGCCTGTGGTTGGCGGTGTCGCTGTTTTGGAGTTACGGCTGCGTCAATGCCCTGCCCAATTTGCTCACCCATGGGGGCTGCGTGGTGTTGCAGGAGCACTTTGACGCGCAAGAGGGGCTGCGCCTGATCGAGGCCGAGCGCTGCAGCATCATCTACGCCACGCCCAACATCGTGCAAGCCCTGCAAGAGCACCCGGACCGCCCTGGCCGCGACCTGAGCAGCTTGCGCAGCGGCGCCATCATAGGCACGCCCGAGCAAATTCAAGTGGCCATTGACTTGGGCGCCCACGAGATTTGCAATGTCTACGGCCTGAGCGAAACCTATGGCAACTGCGCCGTGATTGACGCAGGCGAGCCGCTGGAGGTGCGGCTGCAGTCGGTGGGCGCGCCGCTGCCCGACGTCACGGTGCGCATCTGCCACATCGAAACCGGCCAAGTGCTGCCAGCCGGTGAGGTGGGCGAGATCCGCATCAAAGGCCCCCTGTTTTTGGCTTACCACCGCGAGCCTGAAAAAACCGCCGAATCCTTTGATGACCATGGGTTTTTCCATTCCGGCGACTTGGGCTGGCAGGATGCGCAAGGGCGCCTCTACTACCGGGGCAGGCTCAAAGAAATGGTCAAAAGCGGCGGCATCAACATTGCCCCGGTGGAGGTGGAAGAGTCGCTGATGCGCTACGCCGGCGTGCGCAGCGCCTACGTCATCGGCGTGCCTCACCCGGTGCTGGACGAAGCCCTGGCCGCCATCGTCATTCTTGAAGCCGGCGTGCAACTGACGCCCGAGGAACTCAAGCGCCACTGCCAGACCGAGTTGTCCGCTTACAAAGTACCCTTGGTCTACCACTTCACCACCACGGACCGCTTGCCGCTGACCACCACCGGCAAGTTGCAGAAAATGATGTTGCACACTTTGTTGCCCTGACATTCAAGCGATAGGAAAACCCCCATGCAAGACCGCAACGACACACTGCCCCACGCCTGGGGCCGCTGGGGTCCAGAGGACGAAGCCGGCGCCCTGAACTTGATTGGCCCCGCGCAGGTGCGTCGCGCGGCCAGCTTGGTGCGCACGGGCGAGGTGGTGGCTTTGGCGCAGCCGCTGTCCAAACGCACCCCGGTGCCCGCCCACCGGTCTGGCCTGCAGCACTTCATGGGCCGCGACGGCGGCGACTATGCCGCAGGCGCCAAGCGCCCAGGCGGCTTTTCGTTTGCAGAAGACACGGTGGTCATGCCGCTGCACATAGGCACCCACATTGACGCGCTGTGCCACACCTGGTGCGGCGACGGCCGCATGTTCAACAACTACCGTGAAGAAACGATGCGCAGCACCACAGGCGCCACGCGCTTGGGCGTCGACAAAATGCCGCCTGCCGTCACGCGCGGGCTGCTGATCGATGTGGTGGCGCTGCGCGGGCGAACCCTGCACGACGGCGAGGTGGTCTCGCGCCAAGACATTCAAGCGTGCCTCGCCCAGGACGGCCTGCACATCGAGCCCGGTGACGTGGTGCTGATCCACACCGGCTGGCTGGCCGCGCAACATGGCCGGGCCGTGGTCGACTTCAACGCCGAGCCCGGCATAGACCATGAAGCCGGCCTGTGGCTGGCCCAGCAAGAGGTGGCCATCATTGGCGCCGACAATTTCGCCATTGAGGTGCTGCCCTTTGCCGAGGGGACGGTGTTTCCCGTGCACCAGTGCGTGATTCGTGACTTTGGCATTCCCCTGCTGGAGGGCATGCAACTCGAGCCGCTGGTGCGCACCGGCCGGCGCGAGTTTTTATTCGTGGCCGCCGCCCTGCCCATTGTGGGCGCCACCGCCAGCCCCATGACGCCGCTGGCCATTTTGTAATTCAAGCCCAGCCGCCCCCATGATTCCACGCACTTTGTTCAGCGCCGAGCATGAAGGTTTTCGCGACACCGTTCGCCGCTTTATAGAGGCCGAAGTCACCCCCCACCACGCCCAGTGGGAGCGCGAGGGGCAGGTGCCGCGCTCGCTCTGGCGCAAAGCGGGCGAGCTGGGGCTCTTGTTATGCAACGCCCCCGAGGCCTATGGCGGCATGGGCGGTGATTTTTTGCACAGCGCCATCTTGATTGAAGAAATGGCGCGCGCCGGCGCCACCGGGCCCACTTTTTACCTGCATTCCGACATCGTCGCGCCTTACTTGGTGGACTTCGGAACCGAAGCGCAAAAACGCAAGTGGCTGCCCCGCATGGCCACCGGCGAGGTGGTGGTGGCCCTGGGCATGTCCGAGCCTTCGGGCGGCAGCGATGTGCAGTCCATTCGCACCCAGGCCATTCGCGATGGTGACGACTACGTGGTCAACGGGCAAAAGGTGTTCATCACCAATGGCCACAGCGCCGACCTGCTGCTCTTGGCCTGCAAAACCGACCCGCAAGAAAAGGCACGCGGTGTGAGCTTGCTGCTGGTCGAGACCGACCGCCCGGGCTTTACCCGTGGCCGCCACCTTGAAAAAATTGGCTGCAAGGCGCAAGACACGGCCGAGCTTTTTTTCACCGACTTGCGCGTGCCCGCGTCCAACCTTCTGGGCACCGAAGGCGGCGGTTTTGCAGTGCTGATGACCCAACTGGCCCAAGAGCGCTTGATTCAGGCCATACGCGCTGTCAGCGCCAGCGAAGCGGCGCTGGAGTGGACTCGGAGCTACGTGGCCGACCGCAAAATGTTCGGCCAAAACCTGTCGGATTTTCAAAACACCCGCTTCACGCTGGCCGACTTGCACGCCCAGGTGCTGGCCCAACGGACTTTTGTGGACCGCTGCATGGCCTTGCATGTGCAGGGCTTGCTCGATGCGGTCGATGCCGCCGCCTGCAAGCTCGTCACCACCGATTTGCAGTTCAAGGTCATGGACCAATGCCTGCAGTTTTTTGGCGGTTGGGGCTACATGTGGGAGTACCCGATTGCCCGCGCCTTTGCCGATGCCCGCATGTGCCGCATAGGTGGCGGCACGGCCGAGGTAATGAAGCAAATCGTGGCCAACGCCATCCTGCCCAAAGTGGCGCGCAAGCCCAGCTGAGCGGCCATCTACTTACTTGCAAAGCACACCATGACCCTCAAGGACAAAGCCTGTGTCACCGGCATAGGCGAGACGGTCTACATGCGCGGCTCCACCAGCAGCGCTTTTGAGCTGCAGCTGCAAGCCTCGCTCGCGGCCATTGCCGATGCCGGGCTCAAGCCGGCGCAAATCGACGGCGTGATTCCGATAGGCATCGTCAGCGGCACGGCCGATGACTTCATTGACAACTTTGGCATTCCGGACCTGAAGTTCTCCACCCTGGTGCCCCACGGCGGTGCCAGTCCGGTGATGGCTTTACAAAGCGCCGCCGCCGCCGTGGCCGCGGGGGTGTGCAGCCATGTGCTGATCACCTTTGGGCGCAACGTCACGGCCGCCGCGCTGACCCGCGCGGGTGCCCGCATCCACACCATGCCGGCCTTTCACTTTGTCACCGAGTTTGAATATCCCTTTGGGGCCATTGCACCGGCCCAGCTTTACGCCCCCATGGCGCGCCGGCACATGGAGCTCTACGGCACCACCGAGGCGCACTTTGCAGAGGTGGCCATTGCCTGCCGCGAGCACGCGCTGCGCAACAGCAACGCCCTCATGAAAAAGCCCATCACGCTGGAGGACCACCACCGCTCGCGCATGATCGCCGACCCTTTCCGTCTGCTGGACTGCAGTTTAGAGAGCGACGGTGGCGCGGCCATCGTGGTCTCGGCTGCCGACCAGGCGGCCGATTTGCGCCAGCGTCGGGTCTACATCTCGGGCGTGGCCGAGGGCCACCCCGACTCACCCGGCGCCATCACCCAGCGCCCCGACATGACCAGCCTGGGCCTGGCCAAGTGCGCGCCGCGAGCCTTTCAGATGGCCGGCGTCACGCCCCAAGACATGGACCTGCTCGAAATTTACGACTGCTTCACCTACGCTGTCATCCGCCAGCTTGAAGACTTGGGTTTTTGCGCCAAAGGCGAGGGCGGCCCCTTTATTGCCGACGGCCGCCTGCGCCCGGGCGGCGCGCTGCCCACCAACACCCACGGTGGCCTGCTCTCGCAAGCCCATGTGTGGGGCTTGAACCATGTGGTGGAGCTGACCCGGCAGCTGCGTGGCCAGGCCGGGCTGGCCCAGGTGCCGGGCGCCGAGCTCGGCCTGGTGACCGGTTACGGCGACATGGGCGACGGCGCCGTGGCCATTTTGCGAAGGGGCTGACATGGTCCATACCTCCACCGACCTGCCAAGCCCCATGCCGGCCAAACCTGTGCCCGTGCCCAGCGCGCTGACCCAGCCCTACTGGGACGCGGCCCAGCGCGGCCAGTTGGTGCTGCAGCAATGCAGCGCCTGCGCCACCATTCGCCATTACCCGCGCTTGTTGTGTGCCCAGTGCCACAGCTCAGAGGCGCACTGGACTCCGGCCAGCGGGCTGGGCCACATTCACAGCTGGACGGTGTGCCACCATGTGTTCCACCCGGGCTTTGCTGCCGATGTGCCCTATGTGCTGGTCACGGTGGACCTGCAAGAGGGCGTGCGCGCCTTGGGCCGCTGGCGCGGCGGCCCGCTGGCCATAGGGCTGCCAGTGCGCGGGCGATTTGAGCTTGCTGGCAACTTGCCGGAGCTGGTTTTTTCATTTGAAACCACCCCAAATAATTCATAAATACGAAATGCAATTCGAATTGGTGTAATATTCATTTCGCAGCTGCACCCTCCACGGCCAACAGCCCACCCCCATGTCCGACCGCAGCTCCTCTGACCCCGCCCCTGCCCGCGCCGCAGGCAGTGCCGCCATGGACGCCGTGGACCCTGCGGTTCAGGTGCTGGCCGGTTTGCGCCAGCTCATCTTGGACGCCCACCCCTCGGCGCATGGCATCGCTTTGGACGGACTGGTCAGAAGCGCCGGTGGTTTGTCGCGCGAGAACTGGTCGTTTGACGCCACCTGGACCGACGCGCAAGGTGCGCACCACCACCGCCTCATGCTCATGCGCGACGCCGCCGGCACCTTGCTGCACACCGACCGCGCCCGCGAGTGCGCGGTGCTCAAGGCGCTGGAACACACGGCCATACCGGCCCCTCACATTTTCTGGATGGACGAACAAGGCCAGCGCCTGGGCGCACCCGCGGTGGTCATGGAGCGCATGCCAGGCGTGTGCGACTACATGGCCCTCAACGGACCCGGCCCGCTGGACGCGCGCTTGTCCTTGGCGCAGGACTTTTTGGCCTTGATGGCCACCATCCACGCGGTGGACTGGCGCGCCCTGGGCCTGGGTGAGCGCTTGGGCGTGCCCGAAGGCGCGCCTTCTTTGCGCGACCTGGCGCACTGGGAGGGCGAGTACCGCAAGGCTCAACTCGAGCCCCACCCCGAGCTGGACTACGTGCTGAGCTGGCTGCGCCGCCGTGCGCCCCAGGCCGAGGCCTTGGTCTTGGTGCACGGCGACTTCAAGCCGGGCAATGCGCTGATCGACCAGGGCCGCATCACCGCCAAACTCGACTGGGAAACCGCGCAACTGGGCGACCCGCTGGAAGACCTGGGCTGGGTCACCAACCCGGTGCGCAAGCGCGAGCACCAAATCCCTGGCCACTGGGAGCGGCGCGAGATTGTGCAAGCCTACCGCGAGCGCACAGGCCGGCAGGTGGCAGAAGCCGACCTGCTGTGGTGGAACGTGTTTTCATGCTGGAAGCTGTCCATCATTCAGCTCACCGCGGTGGCCGAGTTTGTGGCGGGCCGCTACCACCGCGTGTTCCAAACGCCCACCTGGTTGTACCGCCCCATGTTCCAAATGATGGAGGCTGCTTTATGAGGCCCAGCGTGGAAGAGCAACTCCAGGGCACTTGCCGCATTCTTGAAGACGTGGTCGCGCCCTGTGTGAACGACCCGCTGGCCCGCACCCTGCTGGACGGTGTGGTGGCCAACCTGCGCATGCTCACCGCCGCCTTGCCCGGCGTGGCGCCCTTTTTGCGCCAGGACAACCAGACCACCGGCCACTTGCTGGCGCAGCTGAGCAGTTCAGTCAGCCCTGAGCTGGCCGAGCGAGTGGCGCTTGCGCTCGCCACGCCCGAGCCCGATGTGGCCGATATGGCTGCGCTGGACGCGCACAACCGACTGCTGCGCGAGCTCATGGCCGAGGCCGTGTGCAGCGCGCAGCTCACGCCCGAGCACCACCGCGCTATCGTGGTGCACATGAGCGCGCGCGCTTCCCGCATGCCCATGCGCTATGTAGCCACCACGCCCAGCCCCGCCAGCCCTTCCCGCCCCACTCCCCAAGCCCAAAATTAAGCCATGCTGACCCCCCTTGACGACACGCTCTGGCACCAGCTGCCCACCACCTTTGACCACGTCTGGACCAGTGACCCGCGCTGGTTCGACCGTTTTTGGTTCGCCATTTACTCGCCCGATGGCCGGGTGGCCATTCAGTTCACCATGGGCGCCTACCGCAACATGAACGTGATGGACGGCGGCGCCGTGGTGATCGTGGACGGGCGCCAGTACAACCTGCGCGTCTCGCGCTCCTTGCACCGCGACGCCAACACCGTGTGCGGCCCCTTGAGCGTGCGCGTGGCAGAGCCCCTCAAGGCCTTTGACCTGCACATTGCTTCTGGAGAGCACGCCGTGCACGGTGAGATTCACTGGGAGTGCGTGGAGCCCGCGCACGAGGAACACCCCCACTACACCCGGCTGCAGGGCCGCACCGTGGAAGACTACAGGCGCTTTGACCAAATTGGCCAGGCCACCGGTTGGCTGGAGGTCCAGGGCCAGCGCATAGAGATTGACCGCTGGTGGGCCTGCCGCGACCACTCCTGGGGCGTGCGCCGGGGCATGGGCGTGCCCGAGCCCGTCACCGGCCCCAAGGTCACGCTGGCCGAAAAAGGCCATGTCATGTCCTTTTTGTTTTTCTCCACCGACACCATGAGCGGCTCTTTGCTTTTTTCTGGCCGGGGCGACGATGTGCCCTACACCACCGGCGTGGTCACAGACCGCCAGACCCAGGCGCAGCTGCACGCCTCCAAAATCAAGCTGGAGGTCGAGCTCCATGAAGGAACCCGGCGCTTTAAGCGCTGCGGCGTGCGGGTCAGTCTGGAAGACGGGCGCGAGCTGAGCCTGGCGGTGCAGGCGCGTGGCGCCTCGATTGCCATGCAGGGCCTGGGCTACAGCGGCGGCTACAACGACGGCCAGGGCCTGGGCGCCTGGCGCGCTGACCAGCACTTGGAGCACGACATCTGGGACGTGTCCCACCCCTCCAAAGTCGTGCTCCCCAATGGCACGCTCAAGGAGCACTGGCACCGCATCCAGCCGGTCAGCCTGCAGACCCAGCTCGACGGTCAAGTCAGCCAGGGCTCGGGCAGCATGACGCTGACCATCGCGGGCAAGCTGCCCGCGCATTTGCAACTCCAGGCTTAAAGCCCAGCGAGCACCCCACACCCATGCGCACTGCTTTGTTGTCAGACTGCCTGCGGCCAGGGGACCGCATCCTCTTGGGCCAGGCCGTGGCCGAGCCGGTGGGCCTGGTGCAAGAGCTCTTCGAGCTGGCGCCCTGCTTGGGATCGTTGCAGGTGTTTGCTGGCTTGTCGCTCAACCCCGCGTGGGCCGGCCCCGTGCCAGAGGCCTTGGCCATCAGCACCTACTGCGGTTTGGGGACGCTGCGCAAGCAGGTGGCCAGCGGCCGCGCCCGCGTGGTGCCGGCCTCGCTGTCGCAGCTGTCGGACTTCATTGCCTCGCGCAAGCTCGCTGTGGACGTGGTGATGCTGCAGGTCACGCTCGCCGATGCCCAAGGTTTTCACAGCCTCGGCTGCACGCTGGACTATGTGTGGGACGCGGTCCAGACCGCACGCGTGGTGGTGGTCGAGGTCAATACCCGTTTGCCCGTCACCCGCAGCAGCGCACGCCTGCACACCAGCGAAGTGGTGGTGGCGCACCGCAGCGATGCGCCCTTGCTCCAATCTCCCCCAGAGATGCCCAACGAGGTGCAGCGCCAAGTGGCGCGCCAGGTGGCCACGCTGGTGCCCGATGGCGCCACCGTGCAGCTGGGCATAGGTGGCTTGGCCATGGCGGTGGGCCAGGCGCTGCGCGACCGCCGGGGGCTGAAGATTCGCTCAGGCATGGTGGGTGACTGGTTCTTGGACCTGCTGGCCAGCGGCGCCATAGACACCCACACCCCGGATGCCTGCCTGGCCTCTTTGGCCGTGGGCAGCCAGCCGCTTTATGACTCTTTGTCGGCCGATGGCGTGCTCGGCTTTGCGCCGCCCTCGCAGCTGGTGCAGCCGGTGGTGGGCTCGCCTTACATGGCCATCAACTCGGCCATCGAGGTCGATCTGTGCGGGCAGGTCAACGCCGAGTTGTTGGGGGGCCGTTATGTGGGCACCATAGGTGGGCAAGGCGACTATTTCCGGGCGGCCAGGCGCTCAGTGGGCGGTCTGGCTATCTTGGCCCTGCCCGCCACCACCGGCCAGGCGGGCAGCTCAGGCAAGGCCAGCAAGAGCCGCGTGGTCAGGCGCTGCGCCCACGTCAGCACCGCGCAAAGCGACGTCGACGTGGTGGTCACCGAGCACGGCGTGGCGGACTTGCGAGCCACCTCTCTGGCCGAGCGTCAGCAACTGCTGGCCGCCATTGCCGATCCGCCAGAACGCGCCGCCTTGCAAGGCCCCGCCTCGTGAGTTTGCAGCGTGTCTTTGCAGGAGCCAGCCTGCTGGCGATTCGCGCCGAGCAACGGGCATTCCCTCACGCCATCCATCGCCGGCAGGCCGGCTCCTACAGGGGAACTTCGGCTTGTCTTTGTAGGAGCCAGCCTGCTGGCGAATGGTGCCGGGCAACGGGCATTCCCTCACGCCATCCATCGCCGGCAGGCCAGCTCCTACAGGGGAGCAGCCCCCTGTATTTTGTAGGAGCTTGCCTGCAAGCGATTCGTACCGGGCAACGGGCATCACCTCACACCATCCATCGCTGGCAGGCCAGCTCCTACAGGAGCGCTGCATCGTGTCTTTGTGGGAGCCAGCCTGCTGGCGATTTGCGCCGAGCAACGGGCATTCCCTCACGCCACCCATCGCTGGCAGGCCAGCTCCTACAGGGGAGCAGCCCCCTGTATTTTGTAGGAGCTGGCCTGCAAGCGATTCGTGCCGGGCAGCGGGCATCACCTCACACCAACCATCGCCGGCAGGCCGGCTCCTAAAGGGCGCCGCAGCGGCCTCCATGCCTTGAAATCAACCATGCCAAACACCTTCTTCAACACCACTGTATCGCCAGGCTCTCAAGCCAATCCGGCCTCCACCGTAAGTCTGCTTCTGTCGGGCTGCGGGGAGTGGCACTCATGAGCCGGCTGCCTTTTGCTGGCCGCATTGCGGTGGTCACCGGTGGGGCCAGTGGCATTGGCCAGGCGTGCTGCGAGCTGCTGGCCCAGCGCGGTGCCAAGCTGGTGGTGCTGGACCTGCAGGCCGAAAAAGCCAGCGAGGTGGCCTCGGCCATAGGCGGCCATGCTTATGCGCTCGATGTGGCCGACGTGGAGCAGGTCGAGGCGGTGGCCAAGCGCGTGGAGCGCGAGGTTGGCGAGGTGGAGCTCCTCATCAGCGCGGCCGGCGTGCTGCAGGGCGACGCATTGCCCCCCGCCCAAGTGCCATGGGCGCAGTACAACCGCGTGTTCGAGGTCAACCTGCGCGGCACCCACGCGGTGTGCGCCGCCTTTGGCAGCCGCATGGCCGCCCGTGGGCGCGGCGCCATCGTCAACTTGGCCTCCATCTCAGCCATGCGCTCAACTCCCTTGCACGCCTACGGCCCCATGAAAGCCGCCCTCGTGGGCTTGACCGAAAACCTGGCCGCCGAATGGGGCCGCAGCGGCGTGCGCGTCAATTGCCTGTCGCCCGGCCCGGTGCTCACCCCCGCTTTGCAGGCCGCCTTTGACCAAGGCCAGCGCGACCGCCACACCATGGCGCAAAACTCAGCCACCGGTCACATCGCCAGTGTCAACGAGGTGGCCCAGGCGGCGGCGTTTTTGTTGTCTGACGAGGCCAGCGCCATCACCGGTGTGAACCTGCCGGTCGACCACGGCTGGCTGGTTGCCACCTCGTGGTCCACCTTTGGCGGCTTGCGCCCAGCGGTCTGAGCCATTGACATTTTTGGGAGCTTCTTGATGCCCTTTCCTCCCCTTGCCGGCGTGCGCATTCTCAGCCTGGCCGAACAACTGCCCGGGCCTTACGCCACCTTGCTGCTGGCCGATTTGGGCGCCGACGTGATCTTGGTCGAGCGGCCCGGCACGGGCGACCCCTCACGCCGGTTTGAAGGCTTGTTCGCCGCTATGAACCGCAACAAGCGCTCCATCACGCTCAACCTCAAAGACCCACAAGACAAGCAGCGGTTTTTGGAGCTGGTGGACACCGCCGACGTGGTGATGGAAGGCTATCGCCCCGGCGTCATGAAGCGCCTGGGCCTGGACGCCGACACCCTGCGCGCGCGCAAGCCTTCGCTGGTGTTTGCGTCCATTTCTTCGTTTGGCCAAGACGGCCCGCTCGCCGCCGTGGTCGGCCACGACCTGAGCATTCAGGCCGCCGTGGGCATGGTGCAGGTGCCGCCTGGCCAAGAAAGCCGCGCCGCTGTGCCTGCCCTGCCCATGGCCGACATTGCGTCGGCCATGTTCGCCGCGCTGGGCGTGGTCACGGCCTTGCTGGCGCGCGAGCGGGGCGCCGCGGGCAGCACCATCGACGTGTCCATGCTCGACTCATTGCTCAGCTGGATGACGCTCTTTGTGGTGCCGCCCGTCAACGGCCTGCCTGTGCGCGAGTTGCCACCGCTGGAACCCGCCTACGGCGTGTTCGCCACCCGCGATGCGGGTCAGATCACCCTCAGCGTGGCCGGTGAAGACCACATGTGGCAGGCCCTGTGTGACCTGCTGGCGCTGCCGCAATACCGCCAGCTCAGCGAGACCGAGCGCGAAGCCCGCGTGCGGGAGATTGACCCGGTGCTGCGCTTGGCCTTGGCTCAATGGCCCACCGAGGTGCTTTACGCCGAGCTGGAGTCGCGCGGCATTGCCTTTGGCCCGGTGATTGAGGTCGAGCAGGTGCTGCAGTCGCCCCAGGTGCGCCACCGGGGCATGGCCGCGCATGGCGTGGGCCCGCGCCAGCAGACCTTTGTCAAGCAACCCATTTTGTTTGACGGCGCCAACTTTGACATCACCCGCCCGCCGCCCGCCTTGGGCGAGCACAACGCCGAGCTGCTGGCCACGCTGGGCTCCGTTCAAGCACCTGCCTGAGCCCCATTGAGTTTGTCGGTGTGCGTGAGGTCAGCCGTGCGCACCCTGCGGCGCAGGTCTGGCCGTCTTCACTGAATGCCCTTGGCCGCCTCGGGCTCCAAGGACCCGCTCAAGCTGCGCACTTGTTTGTGCAATTCGGCGGCCACAGCGGCCCGCCGTGTGGGGTCCAGGCGCGATGAAATGGCGGCCACGCTGATGGCTGCGATGCTGTGGCCCACCGCAAAAGCCACGCCCACAGACGCCACGCCCGGGATCACCGGGCCATCCAGAAACGAATAGCCTTGCTTGCGGCCTTGCTGCACGGCAGCGCGCACCTGCTCGGCATCCATTGCCGACAAGCTGGGGTAGAGCGCGGCGTTGGCGGCAATGATCTCGTCGGCCTCTTTGTCGGGCAGGGCACACAAAATGGCCAGGCCCCCCGCGCCAATGCCCAAGGGCCGGCGCACGCCGACATCGAGCGTCAAGACCTTGATGGGGTAGTCACCCAGGGCGCGGGCCGAGCACACCGCCTCAAGCCCGCGCCGCTCGCTCAGGTAGAGCGTGTCTTTGGTGTGCTCGGCCAACGCGGCCAGCGTGTGCTCACAGCGCTCGGCCAGTTGCATCTGCGGCTTGGCCAGCAAGCCCAGCTCAAACAGCAAAGCGCCCAAAAAATACTTGCGCGTGAGCGCATGCCGCTCCAGCAGGCCTTCGATTTCCAAACGCTGCAGCATGCGGTAGCAGGTTGAGCTGGGCAGACCGCAGGCCGCGCTGACCTCGGCCAGGCGCATGCCGCTGCGGCCTTTGGAGGCCACGATGCGCAGCAAGCTGACCACCCGCTCAATGCTTTGGGTGCCGCTGCGGGCGGCTTGCGGCGGGTTGGCAGCGGCGCTAGTTTGAGGTTTTCGTAGTCGAGTGCTTGCCACGATGCGGGAATATTGAGGGTTTTTACGAGACAGCGCGCTGTGCAAACCGGCTGTAATGAAGTTCCAAGTTTCCCACCAAACAGCCACCATGTGGCAATTCAAGCCCACGACATGCCGCACACCATGACCGAGAAGATCCTGGCCCGCGCCAGCGGACGCGCGTCCGTGCGGCCCGGTGACGAGATCGAGGCCCGCCCTGACTTTGTCATCGCTTACGACTTTCCGGGCTACACCGATGTGTTTTTTCGCGAAGCCCGCGAGGAGTTCGGCATCGACAAAGTTTCCAGCCCCGAGCGCTTTGTGCTCTTCATCGACCACATGGTGCCTGCAGCCACCCCCAAAGAAGAAGAGCTGCACCGCGTCACCCGCGCCTGGGGTGCGGCCCAGGGCGTGCCTGTGCACGAGCGCAAGGGCATAGGCCACCAGGTGTCGGCCGAGTTGGGCTATGCCCAACCGGGGGCTTTTATTGTTCACTTTGACGGCCACGTCAGCCAGCTGGGCGCCTTTGGTGCCTACGCCTTTGGCGCCCGCAAAGGCATTTTGGAAGGCTTTGTCTCCGAGACCTTGGCGCTCGCCGTGCCGCCCACCATCAAGATTGTGCTCACTGGCACACTGCAGCCCGGCGTGATGGCGCGCGATGTGTTCCACCACATGGTGCGGGTCATGGGCCCTGCGTCTTGCGCCTTCAAAGCGGTGGAGCTGGCCGGCCCGGTGATAGACGCCATGAGCATAGAAGGGCGGCAAACCATTTGCGGCCAAGCCATGTTCTTGGGCGCCAACACCATGTTGATCGCGCCCGACGCGCGCACCTTCGAATGGCTGCAAGGCCGCTCTTTGCTCAAGGTCGAACCCGTCTACCCCGACGCCGACGCGGTCTACGAGCGGGTGGTCACCATTGACGTGACCGCACTCGAACCTATTGTGGTGGTGCCGCCCAGCCCGGCCAACACCCAAGACCTCTCCAAGCACCTGGGCCTGGAGGTGCACACGGGCTACCTGGGCTCGTGCGCCAGCGGCCGCATTGAAGATTTGCGCGCCGCCGCCGACGTGCTGCGCGGCCGGCAAGTCAAGCCTGGCTTTCAGCTCAACGTGGTGCCCACCTCGCAGGCCATCATGGTGCAAGCCGCCCGCGAGGGCCTCATTGAGGTGCTGGCCCAGGCCGGTGCCTTCATCAGCTCGCCCACCTGCGATTACTGCTTTGGCCGCATCGCCACCATGGCCGACGGTCAGCGCGCGGTGTCCACCGGCACGCTCAACACGCCCGGGCGCATGGGCAGCGTGAACTCTGAGATTTACCTGTGCAACGCCGCCGTGGTGGCGGCCTCGGCCATTGAGGGCCGCATTGCCGACCCCCGGCCTTACCTGCTGGGTGCGGCATGAGCCTCAAAAATTTGCAAGGCCGCGTGGCCTGGGTGTTTGAGGAAGACGACTATGACATCGACCTCATCGTGGGCGTCAGCAACATCAAAATCACCGACCTGAACGAGCTGGCGGCCCTGGTCATGGCCGACCGCGCGCCCGGCTTTGCCGCCACCGTGCAGCCCGGCGACCTGCTGGTGGGCGGCCGCAACTTTGGTTATGGCCACCCGCACTACCCCGCCATGCGCGCCATGCGCCACCTGGGCATTGCAGGCGTGGTGGCCGAGTCGTTTTCACCTGGGTTTTTCAGGGGCGAGATGAGCATGGGCTTTGCCCTGGTCACCTGCCCCGGCATTGTGGCGGCCACCCAGCGGGGTGACGCGCTGGTGGTCGACTGGGCGGCCGAGCGCGTGAACCTGCCCGCGCGTGCACTGTCCCTGCCTTTGCAAGCCTTGTCGGCCTCGGAGCGCGGCATGCTCGAGGCTGGCGGCCTGATCCCTTACCTCAAACTGCGCGCAGCCCGCGCTCAAGGACAAACTGCATGAGCACCCCACGCCAACGCCTTCGCCAACACGTCAACAGCGGCGCCACCTTTTGGTTTGCCGGCGCGCAAGACGCGCTCTCAGCCTTGCTGGTCGATCAGTCCGACTTTGACGGCGTGTTCACCACCGGCTTTGGCATCTCGGCGGCGCTGCTTGGGCAGCCCGACATGGAGCTTTACACGCTCAATGAAAACGTCACCGTGGTCGATCACATCGCCAACGTGGTGAAAAAGCCCATTTTTGCCGACGCCGACACCGGCTACGGCAACAGCTTGAACGTGGCCCGCACCGTGCGCGCTTTTGAAAAGGCCGGCGTGGCCGCCCTCTCGCTGGAAGACCAAGTCAGCCCCAAGCGTTGTATGGCCGTGGCCACACACTCCATCATTGTTCCCTTGGCCGAAGCGGTCGGCAAAATCAAGGCCGCGGTGGACGCCCGGCAAGACCCCGACCTGCTCATCGTGGGCCGCACCGACGTGATAGACGCCAGCGAGGCGCTGGACCGCGCCGCCCACTATGCCGAAGCCGGTGCAGATTTGATTCAGCCCATCTCGCGCACCTTCAACTCGCACGCGCAGCTGCTCAAGTTGCGCGAGGTCTGCGGCCGCCCCCTGTCGCTGCAGCTCATGGAAGGCACCTGGATGGCTGACCTGAGCCGTGCACAAATCGAGTCGGTCGCAGGCTTTGCCACCTACCCGCTGGTCACCCTCATGAGCACCATGCACGCCCTGCAGGCCAACTTGGCCGCCTTGTCGGGTTTGCGTGGCCAGCCGCTTGACGCCCTGCCCAGTGGCCGCAGCTCGATGGCCGACTTCAAGCAGCTCATTGGCTGGCAAGCCCTGGAGCAGCAGCAAGCTCGCTACGAGGGCCACTGAGGCCTTGCCCCTTTTTTTACACCCGCTTTCACCACCATCCCTTGAGGAGACATTGATGTCATTGAACCGCCGCCTGACCTGCGCCTTGCTGATCGGCTCTGCCTTTGCCGCACCAGCCGCTTTTGCGCAGACCGCCGCCTTCCCCACCAAGCCCATACGCATCATCGTGCCCTACCCGGCAGGCGGCGCCACCGACGTGGCCACCCGCTTGCTCGCGCCCCGCCTGCAAGAAGAGCTCAAGCAAACCATCGTCATTGAAAACCGCCCCGGCGCCAGCGGCAACCTGGGCATGAACGCACTGATGCAAAGCGCCCCTGATGGCCACACCCTGGCCATGAGCCTCACAGGCATGCTGTCCATCAACCCCGCCACCTACAAGCAAGCGGGTTTCACCTCGGCCGATGTGGTGCCGGTGGCCCAGGTCTCGCTCGCCCCGCTCATGCTGGTCGTGCCGGCTGAATCTCCATTCAAGACCGTGCAAGACCTGGTGGCCGCTGGCAAAGCCGCAGGCAAGGGCGGCTTGCCTTATGGCTCCACGGGTGCGGGCGGCTTGTCGCATTTGGCTTCGGAGTTGATCAACGAAAACGCCAACAGCAACTACACCCACGTGCCTTACAAAGGCGGCGCACCCCTGGCGCAGGCCTTGATGGTCAACGAGGTGCGCTGGGGCTTGCTGGGCACGGCAGACGCACGCAGCTTTTTACAAGCCGGCAAGCTGCGGGCCATTGGCCAGCTGCGCAACACCCGCTCCGAGCTGTGGCCCGATGTGCCCACCTTGACCGAGCAAGGCGTCAAGGGCGGCGTGGACTTTGACGTGTGGTTCGGGCTGGTGGCCCTGGCCAAAACCCCACCTGCCGTGGTCACCCTGCTCAACCAAAAAGTCGCCCAAATCGTGGCCGAGCCCGCCTTTCGCAAGCGCCTCAACGAGCTGGGCGGCGTCGCCATGACCAGCGGCAACACCACCGAGGCCTTTGCCGACGTGATCCGCCGCGAACTCGCGGTGCTGCCCAAGATGGCGCTGGACCTGGGTTTGAAGATGGACTGAGTGGGGCGCTCACGGGCGCTCATGAGGCACAGCAAAGGCACGGTGGGGACACCGTGCCTTTTTTGCGTTCGTGGTCCACAGCTGCGGGCGCTGGTGGTGTGCATCCGCATGCAGACCGTTAGACCATCAAATGCCGCTTGCTCTTGAAGATTTCGAAGATGCGGCCGCTTTTAATTGCACGCCCACTGCTTGCAGGACTTTGAAGACAGTGTCAAAGCGGGGCTTGGCACCGCCACTCAAAGCTTTGTAAAGGTTTCTCGGTTCAGTCCGGTGTCCCGAACATTTTGGTCCTTGCCCCGGGCTTTGGCCACATCCCCAATGGCGACCAGCAACAAGTTGGTGTCGCCACTGGCGAGTGCGAGCTTGAGGTATTCGGCAATGACCTCATCGCTGTCGAGGTAACTGGCCGGGTTGAACTCAGTAGGTTTGTTCATCGGTGTGTTCCTTGGCGAGTTTCTGGGCTTTGCCGCTGGGGTCCTTCATCGGCGTGAACAGAGCTTGCATGAAGTTCACGCGGGGCATGATTTTCAGCGAAAACGGTGTTCGCCCCGTGAGGCATCCGGGTTATTCGGTGCAATGAGATCTAGTATGCAGCCCAAGGCAACCCTGCGCCATCTGTTCAAAAACGCCTGCTTCCCGTGAGGCAGGCCCCTGTGCGAATGATCACTTCACCTGCGGATGGTCTTTTTGCCAATCTTGATGAGAGGGCACCGTCATTTTGAAATGGTCGCGGGTGCGGGTATAGAGCTGGCCAAACATGCGGCCAATCGGGTGGTATTTTTCGGGGTCGATGTAGAAAGTTTTGGGGTCAAACAATCCGTCGCGCACATGCATCATCACGACCTTGCCCACCACGATGTTGCGGTCGGGGCTGATTTGCAAAAACGTGATTTTTTCGCACTCAAAGGCCACGGGTGCTTCCACGATGCGTTTGGGTTTGATGACTGTCGAGGGTGCCAGGGTCAGCCCGGCCATGTCGGTTTCGCTCACGCCGGTTGGGAAATCAATGGCGCAAATATTCATGGCTTCACCTAAATCCTCGTCGACCATGTGAATCACGAACTGCCCATTTTTCATGATATTAATGGTGGTGTCTTTGAGCGACTTGTCATGGCGCTTTGTCTCTAAACCCACCACCAGCACCGGTGGGTTTTCGCCCATCACATTAAAGAAACTAAAGGGTGCCGCGTTGTCGCCAGTTTCTTCCCCGTAAGTGGTGATCAGCGCAATCGGGCGCGGAACCACGGTGGATGAAATAAGCTTGTATTGAATGTCTTGCGACATGGCGTTGATGTCAATTTGCATGGGTGGGCTGGCCAATGAAGAAGGTTGTGCAAAAATAAAACCCTGTGCGTGCAGGGCTTTCAAATCATTATGCCGATAAATTCAAATTCCAATCCGGCACCGAATCTGCAAGCCGACGCAGATGCACTCGCGCATGGTTTGACCCGCTGGGCACATTACCCGGTGTCAGCCCAGCGTGTGCAAGAACTCACGGCAGAGTTCTCACAATTGAATGCCGCCGTGCAAAACGGCGCACAGCATCTGCAGTTTGACCACGAGCCCAGCGCTTTTGCGGCTTGGTTGAACACAGAGGCCTCGGGTGTCTGAGGCCGACGACCTGGCCTTCATGGGCCTGACCAAGGTGGCGCAAGCCATTGCCAGCCGAGAGTTGTCGGCCCTGGAAGTGACGCAAGCTTGCTTGCAGCGCGCGGCTCTTTGGCAGGCCTCACGCAAGGCCTTCATCCGCATGGATGCCGAGCCTGCATTGGCTGCGGCCAGGCGGGCGGACGCACAATTGGCGCAACGCTCCTTCCAGCCCGGACCGCTGCACGGGGTGCCGCTGGCGCACAAAGATTTGTTTTACCGCGCCGGGCAGGTGTCCACCTGCGGCAGCTTGATCCGGCGCGACTGGCGGGCAGGCACCACCGCCAGCTGCCTGAGCAAGCTCGACGAGGCCGGGGCCATGGACCTGGGCACCTTGAACATGTCGGAGTTTGCCGGCGGGCCCACCGGGCACAACATCCACCATGGCCATTGCGCCAGCGCCTACCACCCCGAGCACATTGCCGGCGGCTCCTCCAGCGGCTCGGGGGTGGCGGTGGGTGCGGGCCTGGTGTTTGGCAGCTTGGGGACAGACACAGGCGGCTCGATTCGCTTGCCCGCATCGGCCAATGGGGTGCTGGGGCTCAAGCCGACCTATGGCCGGATCAGCCGCCATGGCGTGATGCCACGCGCCTGGTCGCTGGACCATGTGGGCCTGCTGGCCAGGCACGCGGTGGATGCGGCGCGCTTGTTGCGCTTGGTCGCCGGGCACGACAGGCTGGACCCGACATCCAGCGATCAAGCGGTGCCCGATTACGAGGCGGATTTGCACTTGTCGGTGCGTGGCGTGCGCTTGGGCGTGCCCGATGCTGGGGTGATGAACGAGCTCGAGCCTGCGGTGCAAGCCATGCTCGATGCTTCGCTGGGCGTTTTAGCCGACTGCGGCGCCCAGGCCAAGGCGGTTCAGGTCGACGAGATGACGCCTTATTTCAGGTGCGCTGAAACCATCATCAAGTCTGAAGCGGCGAGCATCCATGGGCCCTGGCTCAGGCAGCGCCCTCAAGACTACACCCCCTTGTTCCGCTCGCGCACCGAAGCGGGCTTTTTGATCCCGGCGACCCAATACATTGACGCGCTGCGCTGGCGCACACAACTGAGCCAGCAGTTCATGAACTCGACCATGGCCGACGTCGATGTCTTGCTCATGCCCTGCATGCCCTGTGCCTTGCCCACCATTGCCGACAGCGATGTGGACAGCAGTGGCGAGGCGGTGCGCGCCTTGATAGGCCGCATCACCATGTTCACCCGGCCTTTTAATTTGATGGGCTTGCCCGTGGTGCAAATCCCGGCGGGTTTTTGCCCGGCCGGTTTGCCCTGGGGCTTTCAATTGGTGGGCCGCCCTTTCCAAGAGGGCTTGTTGCTGCGCTTGGCGCATCACTTCATGGCGCAAACGCCATTGCTTTCGCGCAGACCTGCGCTGTAAAAAAGGTTGATCCTATGAAGATGCAAGTGGCCTGGTTTCACCGTTATGGTGAGCCTGAAGAGTTGGTCCTGGAAGAAACAAACCGCCCCACACCCGGGCCGGGCGAGGCTGTGGTGCGGGTGCGTGCGGTGGGCGTCAACCATGTGGACCTGGACGTGCGGGCCGGCACGGCCCGCGTGCCCATTGAATTCCCACATATTTTGGGGCGTGAATTTGCCGGTGAAGTGGCGTCCTTGGGCGATGCCAGCGGCCGCTTCAAAGAAGGCGACCGCGTCTGGGTGGCCTCTCGCCTGGCCTGTGGGCAATGCGAGTTTTGCTGGACGGCGCGCGACAACCTGTGCGCGCGTGGGCATTTCTTTGGCATGGGTTTGCCCGGCGGCTACGCGCAGTATGTCAAGGTGCCGCTGGTGGCCTTGCGGGCTTTGCCTGCGCAACTCGGTTTTGAAGAGGCGGCGGCCAGCCAAATTGCTTTTGGCACGGCCTGGCATGTGTTGATGAACCGAGGCCAATTGCAGGCAGGGCAAACGGTGTTGATTCAAGCCGCTGGCTCTGGCATTGGCAGTGCGGCTGTGCAGGTGGCCAAGTTCGCTGGTGCCACGGTGTTGGCCACCGCCAGCACAGACGCCAAGTTGGCGCGGGCACAGGCCTTGGGGGCCGATCACCTCATCAACTACAGCCAGCAGCCCGCTTTTTCAGCGCAGGTCATGGCGCTCACAGACGGCCAAGGCGTGGACTTGGTGATGGAGCATGTGGGCGGCAATGTGTTCACCGAAAGTCTGGCCAGCCTCAAAGTCGACGGCAAGATGGTGACGGTGGGCGCCCATGCCGGCGAAGTGGTGCCGCTGGACATCATTCCCTTTTTCAGGCGGCAGCTGCAGTTGATTGGCTCGCGCAACGCCAATTTTGCCGAACTCGACACGGTGATGAACTTGGTGGCCCAGGGGCGTTTCAAGCCCGTCATTCATGCCGCCTTGCCGCTGGCTCAGGCGGCGCAAGCGCATCGCATGATGGGCTCGCGCGATATCTTTGGCAAGGTGGTGCTGCTGCCCTGAGGGGCGTTCAGCGGTCGCCTGAAAAATTGTGGACCAGCGGGCCCTGGCCGGCAAACTGGCGCACATGGTCCACCATGGCGGCGCTGGGTTGCAAATACATTTGGCTGCGGCTGACCCCGGCACCGGTGGTGCGGGCAATGCGTGCAAAAAAAGCCGCGTGCTGGAACAACACCCCCAGGCTGTCCATCACCGGCACATGGCCGTGCGCCTGCAAGCGACCACGGCGCACCAAAAACTCATTGAGCACCCCGTCGGCCGGAATGATGATGTCTGCGCCTTGCGCAATCACTTGCGCGCAGGCGGAATCAAAGCGCGCTTCAATCCCCTGGGCCAAATCTTCATTGGCCTCCAGGGCGAACTCGTCTATCCCGGGCTCCAATGCCACCGCACCTGCAAAGCGCCGCTCCAGGCCGTAAGCGTGCATCAGGTCTGAGTAATCGGCCGACTGGTCGGCACACAAGGTCACCAAACCGAATTTACGGCCCAAGGAGCAAGCCACCAGCGCGCAAGTCTCGCCCAGGCCCAGCACCGGAATATTGACCAGCGAGCGCGCAGCGCGCAAGGCCGGGTCAAAAAAGCAGCCTATGGCCACGGCGACAAAACCTTCGCGTTGCGCCACCATGGCCGCGTCGCACACTTGCATCTCCAGGGCCGCGGCCACATAGCGGTGCTTGATGGCGTCTATCGGGGCGCAGCCCGGCGCATACGTGCCGGGTCGCAAACCATGGACCATCACGCTGGCCTCGCTTCCCATCACCTTGGCCGCGTGCTCGGTCAGGGTTTTGCGGTACAGGGGCATGACGCTGAGGTCGGTGAAACTTTGGTGCCAAATGCGCATGGTCAAACCTCAGGCTTGGGTGAAAAAACGGCTCGCATGGCGAGAAATGTCGGTGGCAAATGCCTCGGTGGCATCAAAACCCGCGTTTTGCAGCGTGACCAATTCCGCCTTCTTGAGCAGTTTCAGCATTTTGGGACCCTGCGCGCCCAAATGCGCTTCTTGGGGAACGCTGCATTCAATCACCATGGTGGGCGATTTGATTCGGCGCAAGGTGGCCGAAAAATCAAAATCGAAATTCATTTTGTAGACCTGCGCAATGTGGTTGCGGCACTGAATCATTTCTACCATGCGCGCCTCTTGGCCGCGCAAGACTTCAGGCGTGATGCGCGCGGCCGTCATGATGCTGGGATTCCACCAGACCTGCGACATGCCGCTGAAGTCGGCCGCCCAATTTCGCAAGAGGTGCGAGCCGTCCGGGTTGTCCTCGTAAGAGCCCATGTGCTTGCGAACCACCTCCATGATGGCTGCATTGCGTTGTTTGCGTGACACCACCAAGCTGTGGGTCATGCCGATGAGCACTGTTTTTTCAATTCTCTCTGGGTAGGCTGCCGCCATGATCGCGGCTATTTTGTTGCCCGTGTGAAAACCCAAGACGCTAACCCGTTCAATTTGGAGTTGATCGAGCAAATGAATCATGCTGCGCGCCAAATCTTCCATGCTGGCACCAGCAGCCGGGGCATCAGAATTGCCAAAACCTAATGTATCTGGCGCAAAACAATTAAAACGCTTGCCCATTTTGTGCATCAGCGGGGCAAAGCTCCAGGCCGAGCGCGGGGTTTCATGCAGCATCAAAAGGGGCTGGCCGCGACCATGGTTGTAGTAATGGATTTGGCCCTCGGGAACCGTGGCATAAGCCCGCTTCATATGCTGTCTCCTTATTGTTAAATTCACTGTAACATAAGGAAAAACGGAGCGCAGATGTCTCAAAATCCTGAATTAAATCAACGACAAACGGCCGCTGAACATACCAAGTTGTTGTTTGAATGGGCGGCCCAGGCCTGCGCCTCGCCCCTGCCCCCAGTCATTCGCCGGCGAGCTGCCACCATTCTTGCTGACGATATTGGCGCCATGGTGGCCGGCTCGGTGGAGCCTCAAGTGGCTCAAGCCCGCCAAGACTTTGTCAACAGCAGCTCGCCGCTGCAAGAGGCCACGATTTTTGCTCCAGGCGCGCAAACCGCAGACCGCTACACGGCCGCCAGCGCCAATGGCATGTCCATCACCTGGTGCGAACTCGACGAGGGTTTTCGCAATGCCTCCTGCCATGGCGGCGCCTACACCTTGCCGGCTTTGTTGGCGGAAGCCCAAGCCCGCAACACCAACGTGGAGCAGGTTTTGAGGGCCGTGGCCGTGGCTTATGAGGTGACCACCCGCTTTGCACTGGCCTACCCTTTTGGTGGCTTTTATGTGCATCCCCACGCCGCGTTTGCGACCTTGGGGGCCGCTGTGGCCGTGTCCTTGATCCGTGGCCACGATGCCCGCATGCTGCAAGACTGCGTCACGGGGGCGGCGTCCATGACATTCGCCGGCCCTTTTGACACTGCTGTTGAAGGCTCGCTGGTGCGCAACGGCTGGACCGCCGCCGGCGCCTGGATAGGCATGCGCGCTGCAGACTGGGCGCAAGCGGGCATCGCGGGGGGGATTCACACGCCCTACGATGTGTTTGCCACCAACTTTCGCACCCGCTGCTTGCCCGAGCAGCTCACCGCCGGGCTGGGCGAGCGCTGGTCGGTCAGCAACGGTTATCACAAAATATTTGCTTGCTGCAATTACGCCCATGCCGCCGTCGAGGCTTCATTGAGTTTGCGCTCGCAACTGGGCAGCCGCACGGCCCAAGACATTGCTGAGATTCGTGTCGAAGCCGGCCCGGCCGGGCTGTCTTTGTCCACGGTGGAGCCCGCCACGGTGTTGGCTGCCAAATTTTCCATGCCCCATGCCGTGGCGGCCACCGCTTTGCGTGGCACGGGCGGCGCCGCGTCTTTCTTGCACGACACCTTGCAAGAGCCGGCCATTGCAGACTTGCGCCGCCGCGTCACCTTGGCCGCCTTTGAAGGCGCAGGCCCGCCGCCCCTGGACCGCCCTGCGCGCGTCACCTGGACCTTTCACGATGGCGAGCAAGTCTCGGCCACGGTGATCAACCCACGCGGTGGCGCAGACCAGCCCTTTGACGAGCCGACGCTCTTGTCCAAGTTGGCTGAAAACACAGCCAGTGTGTTGCCGGCCGCACCGGATTGGCTGGCGCGCTTGATCGATGGCGACCCCACCGTCTCCAGCATGGGCTGGCGCGAGGCCATGGCCGCCCTCACCCAAGGCGCACGCGCGTGAGCGGATTGCGCCACCTTGTGCAAGCTTTGCGCGCTTGCGCCGCGCAAGCCTTGCCTGCCGAGGTCATCTCCGCCGCGCGCTTGCACTTTCTAGACGCATTGGGCGTGGGCTTGGCCGCCACCAGCGCCCAAGCGGGCGCCGCTTACCGAGGCGTGGGCCTGGCCCTGGCCGTGGGCGGGCCCAGCAGTGTGTTTGGCCAAGCGCAAGGCGCAGCGCCTGCCGATGCCGCCTTGATCAACGGCGGGCTGATGCACAGCCTGGAGTTTGACGACACGCACACCGGCTCCATCATCCATGGCAGCTCGGTGGTGGCCGCCGCGGCCTTGGCCGTGGCCCAGGCTCAGTGCAGCAGCGGGCGTGAAATGCTGGGCGCCTATGTGCGTGGCTGGGAGGCGCTGGCTCGTTTTGGGCTGGCCGATCCCGGCGGTTTTCATGCCCAAGGTTTTCAACCCAGCTCCGTGGCCGGCACCTTGGCCACCGCCTGGGTGGCCGCTGAGTTGATGCACCTGAGCGAGGACCAAACCGTGGCCGCCATGGGCATTGCCCTGAGCCAGTCCAGTGGCGTGATGGAATTTGTCACCAACGGCTCGTCCGTCAAGTCCTTGCACCCGGGGTGGGCGGCGCATGCGGGCGTGTTGGCCGCGCAACTGGCCCAGGCAGGTATGACAGGGCCTGAAACCGCGCTGGAAGGGCGCTGGGGCTTGTTTGCCCAATTTGCCCGCGACCCGCAAGCGGCCTCACGGTTTGAAGAATCACTGGCCGATTTGGGCCAGCGCTGGCACCTGCCGGATGCCGCCATCAAATTCCACCCCTGCTGCCACTACCTGCACCCCTTTATTGAGGCGGCAGGTTTGTTGGCCCAGCGCGGTATTTCAGCCGATCAGATCAAGGCCCTGGTGTGCGAGGTGCCGGCGGGCGCCGCCCCCATCATTTGCGAGCCGTGGTCGAGGGCCTTGAACCCTGCCACGGGCCATGCGGCGCGTTGGAGCTTGCCCATCACGGTGGCCATGCGCCTGATCGAGGGCAGGGTGGATGTGGCCAGTTTTGAGCGCAGCGCCTCGGCCGAAGTGCGCGCCCTGGCCCAAAAAATCAGCTGGGTACCGCTGGCCATTGACCAGTTTCCAACGCGCTTTGAAGCGGTCATCACCTGTGAGTTGGTGAGCGGCGAGACCGTCACCCAACGCATTGACGATGTGGACGGCAACCACACGCGACCGCCCAGCCATGAGCGGGTGCTGGCCAAATTTAAAGCCAATGCGGCACTGAGCTTGAGGCCTGAGGGCGTGGAGATGCTTTACACCAGCGTGGAGGGCCTGGACCGCGATGGCGATGTCACCGCGATAGGCCAGGCCTTGGGCCAGCTCGCTCACCCCATCAAGGCTTGAGCGGGCTGAAGTGCGGCTCAGGCTTGCGCAGGACCGACCTGGGCGGCAGCCGCTTCACCAGCCAGACGGCCGGTGCTGGTGGCCATGAGCAAGCCAGAACCCGACAAATAACCCCAGTCTGCCGGCCCTGACAGGCCGCGGGCTGCGCCGCCGCCCGCGAACAAATTGGGAAAGGGCGAGCCGTCGGTGCGCAACACACGCATGTCGGTGTTGATCTCCAGCCCCCCCTGGGTGTGGGTGAGCGCGCCAATGATTTTGCACAGGTAAAAAGGCGCTTGCAAAGCGGGTTTTCGGGTGAAATCGCGCCCCAGTGCGTCGGTTTTGCTGCCATTTGCACAGGCCGCCACGTCGGCGAAAGTCTCGGCCAACACCGCTTCATCGCAGCCTATGGCCTTGGCCAGTGAGGCCACGCTGTCGTGCCGCTTGATGGCCCCGGCCTCATTGGCCTGCATGTGGCTGTGCTGTTTGTTGGCGGGGCCTTCGCCGCGCTCGTCCCAAATGGCCCAGGCGTATTGCCCCGCTTGCCTGTGCACATGCAGCGCCTGCTCGGAGTAACCCGAGTTTTCATTGGAAAAGCGCCGACCCGCTTGGTTGACGTGAAATCCGCCTTCGGTGACCGTGGGCCAGCTCAGGTGCACCGCGTGCGGCGTGGCCACGGCGCCGTGGCCCTGGAAGGAGCCCATGTCTTTGACCGAGGCCCCCAAGGCGATGCCCCATTGGATGGCTTCGCCCTGGTTGCCGGCGTGGCCTTCGTAAAACAGATCAACGGCTTCAGGAATGTACTGGCGCAGCATGTCCTTGTTGCCGCCAAAGCCGTTGCAAGCCAAGATGAGCACGTCGCAGCCCATGTCTTCTTGCTTGCCGTCGGGGCGCTTGACGCGCACGCCGTGCACATGGCCCGAGGCGTCGGCAAACAAATCGGTCACATGGGCGGAGGTGGCAATGGGAATACCTTCCCCCTCCACGGCCGACACCAGCACCGCCAACAACTCGGCCCCATAGCGGGTGGGCGAGGCGTGCATGTGGGGCCGGCTGTGGCCGGGGTACTGAAACTCAAGCACCGGAGAAATCGGCAATTGATAGCGCTCGGCCAGCCACTCCACCGTGGGGCCAGAGGCGTAAGCCACGTGGCGGGCAATCTCCAAATCGCACTCACCGTGCGCCTTGGCCACCAGGTCTTGGAACAGCAACTCAGGCGTGTCGTCCATCAAACCCGCGGCTTTTTGCAGGCGGGTGCCCGCCGCAGGAATTTGCCCGCCAGACAAAGAGGTGTTGCCCATGGGTCGGGCATCACGCTCCAAGATCAATACCTCCGCACCTCGCTCATTGGCGGCCAGGGCGGCAATCGTGCCGCAAGCCCCCGCACCAATGATGAGAACTTGCACGCGGCTGGAATAGCTCGCTTGGTCGGGCGTGAGCACCGGCATGTGAATGTCCTTTGAACAGCTTAAATTTAACCAGAGACGAAATTGGGCAACCAGGTGATCATGTCTGGAAACGCCACATACAAACCAAGCGACATAAAGTCCAAAACAATGAATGGCGTGACCCCGGCAAAAGCCTGTCCCAGCGTCACGGGTATGGGCGATGAACTTTTAACCACAAACACGTTTAATCCTACCGGCGGGGTGAGCACACCAATCTCCGCCAACTTGACCGCCACCACACCCAACCAGATGGGGTCAAACCCAGCCTCTTTCATCACCGGGAACATGATGGGCAGCGTCATCACCATGATGGCAATCGGCTCAATGAAGCAGCCTAAAACCGTGAACAACAGAATAAAACACAGAAGGTAGGTGTATTTGCCAACGCCCAGCCCAATCAAATAAGTTGAAATGGTGGTCACCAGGCCTGAGTAGGTGAGAAAGCGCGCAAACAAAATGCCGCCAATCACAATGATGAAAATAACCGAGGTGGTGACTGCCGCATCTTTGAGCACATTCACCAGTGAGCCGGGCGACAAAGTGCGCCTGGCCAATGCAATGACAAAAGCCCCAAAAGCCCCCACCGCCCCTGCATAGGTGGCTGGAAAATAACCACCATAAATGCCGCCGACCACGATGCCGAACAGCAGCACAATGCCGTAAACACCCTTGAGCGATTGAAAGCGATCGGCCCAAGAAAACTTGAGGTTGGCCAGCGGCGCCAAATCAGGCCGCACCCTGGCCAACACATAAATGCCACCGCAGTAAATCAACGCGGTCAATATGCCGGGGACAATGCCGGCAATCAGCAGCTTGCCAATCGATTGCTCGGTGATCACGGCGTAAATCACCATCAAAATACTCGGTGGTATGAGTGCGGCCAGCGTACCCGCTGCGGCAATGCAACCAGCGCTCAGCCGAATGTCATAACCAAAGCGAGCCATCTCAGGCATGGCCATGCGGGTGAACACCGCCGCGTTCACGATGGTTGAACCCGAGGCTGCGCCAAAGGCGGCCGACGACATGACGGTGGCCATGGCCAGGCCACCGCGGAGTGAGCCCAACCACACATAGGCCGTGCGAAACAAATCGGTGGTGATGCCGGACACGGTGGCAAAAGAGCCCATCAAGATGAACAAGGGGATCACTGCCAGCGAGAAAGAGTTGGTGGTGCCAAAGGGAATGGCTGCAATTTGGGCCAGCGCAGCATCCGGCCCCACCGACAGGTAGATGCCTGCAAAACCCGCCAAGCCCAAGGCCACACCAATGTGCGCCCCCAAGCACAAGGCCACCATGAGCAAGCTGACAACAACAATCCCAGTGACTTCAGGAGTAAGTAATGGCATAAGATTTTTTTGTGTTGTTCACTGGAAGTTTTGAGGGGCGTGCTGTTCCACACCGGCCTGGCCATTGACCATGTGGATGCAGTCCTGGATCAAATCCAGGGTCAATTGCACCAGCAGCAATGCAGATCCCAAGACCAGCAACAAGCGCGCTGGAAACAATGGGAATCGAACCGTGCCCATGGTGGCCTCCTGGATTTCAAAGCTGTAAACAGCCTCAGCAAAACCTTGCCAAACCACCACACCAAAAAAAGCAATGGCCACCAGGTGCGTGACCGCGTCCATGAAGGCTTTGACCCGGGGGCTGCGGTTGGTGTAGAAAATCTCCACACGAATATGCCCGCGTTGGGTTTGTGTGAAAGCCAAGGCACCGAAAACAATCAACACCATGGTGCTTTCAGTGATCTCCAAGGTTCCAGGCACGGGCCAGCCAAAAAACTTGGTGCCCACCACATCGGCAAAGCCCAGAAACATAGAAATGAGCATGCCCATTGCGCCCAAGAGCAGCAGACCCAAAGAGAGCTTTTTCACCCAAAGGCTGATCAATTGCATAGTGTGTTAACCGTGTGAAAAAGCGGCTTGCCGCCCAAAAGCAGGAGCTAAAAAAACAACCTGCGATGGTGTGCCACCGCAGGTTGTGATTTGGCCCATTTCATCAAGCCCATCAAGCCCTGGCTGGCCTGTTTTTTTTGATGCTCAGGCCTGGGCTTGACTGGCTCAGAGACCCAGAATTTGACGCCAGCGGGCAGCCACTTTCTTGGGTGTCTCGGCGTCGCCAGTGGCGGCCGCAGTCGCTTTTTCCCAATCAGACAAAAAGTCTGGGGCCGTGGCGCGCCATTTTTTCATTTCTTCGGCAGACATGGGAATCACAGTACCGCCTTGGGCTTTGATATTGACCAAAGACTTGGCCTCAAAATCCAAAATGAAGTTCATGTACTCACGCTGTGTGGCGCGGGCTTCTTCCTGGAAAATTTTCTGAATGTCGGGTGGCAGGCGTGCCCAGGTGCGCTTGCTGATGGTGATGTTGTGACCGGAAATCGCCATCACCGGGCCGCAATGGGTTTTAGCCACTTCATTGAGCTTGAGCGACTGGATGTTGCCTGGGTTAATGAACGAGTAGTCAATGTTGCCGCTCTTGAGCGCTTCATACACACCCACGGGTGGCACGGTGACGGGCACAGCGCCAATGGCCGTGAAGGCCTTGGGAATGTCAGCGCCAAAACTGCGGGCTTTTTTGCCGCGCATGGTGGCGATGCTGGCGCAATCTTTGTTGGCCCCGCTCATGTAGTACTCGCCCAAGGGCTGCTGGAACAGCCACACCACGCCAATGCGGTCCATCTCTTGCTGGTAGATAGGCATTTCTGCAACAACAACTTCCAGCAAGTCAATCACCTGTTTGGTCGATGTGAACAGCATGGGGGTTTGGAACGCGCGCCAGTAACGCAGCTGATCCGGGTTGTAGCCAGGGGCGGTGGCGGTCATGTCAATCGCGCCGCGGGCCGTGAGCATCAGCAACTCGGTGTCCTTGCCCAGGCCGCCTGCAAACGTGATGTCAATCTTGACCTGTCCGTTGGTGCGCTTTTCAATTTTGGCGGCGAACTCTTTTTCCAACTGCAAGAAGGGACCATCGGGCAAGTAGTGGCCCCAGCGCAGCAAATACTTGGGCTGCGCCATTGCAGCGTTTGCCAGTGTCAGGCCCAAGACGGCGGCCAATGAATACCGTGAGAAAGAACTCCAGTTGAATCGCATGAAAAAGCTCCTGGGATTGTAAAAATAAAATGACATTTTTATTGTTTGTGTGCTTACGAATTTTGTCAAGGCCACTAGGGTAACTCTGCATACGCGCAGGCCATGGCGCCAAGGCTGACTGGGCCTGCTGAAAAGGCCCGCTTCAAGCATGCTGAGATGCTGCTCCGGATCAGGGCGCCGCACTGCTTGGCCTAAGCATGACGCTGGTAAGAACCACAAGTTGCACTTCTGCAGGTTTGCTTTGCTCGCCATCGAAGGGGCTTTGGCATACTGATGACATTTCTAATGCCCATAGGCACTTATTGGAGTTTGAAGATGGATTTACAACTGAGCGGCAAAACCGCTTTGGTGACCGGTGCCAGCGTGGGTTTGGGCCGTTGCATTGCAAAAATGTTGGCGCGGGAAGGTTGTGAAGTGGCCATCGTGGCGCGGCGTGAGCACCTGTTGCACAGTTTGGCGGAAGAAATCCAAGCTGAAGGCGGCGCCAAGCCGCTGGTCATCGTGCACGACATCATGGACGCATCGGCCCCACAGGCCATTCATCAACAGGTGATGCAACGCTTTGGCGGCTTGGATATTTTGGTCAACAACGCAGGCGGTTCACGGCCTTTTGCGGGCCTGGGCACCCGCGAACAATGGGACGATGCCATGAGCCTGAACTTCCATGCCGGTCGCGAGATCACGCATGCGTTTGTGGCTGGCATGCAGCAGCGGGGCTTTGGCCGGATCATTAATTTGACCGGGCCCGACGAGCCCATGATCATGAATGGCGGTGTGCCGCCCAATGGGGCGGTGCACATTTGGGCCAAAGCCTTGTCGCGTCACGTGGGCGCCTCAGGCATCACCGTGAACTCCATCGCGCCTGGCCGCATCCATTCTGAGCAGGTGGATGAAAAATTGCTGCCCACGCCGCAGGCCCAGCAAGCCTGGGTGGCCTCGAATGTGCCTGCAGGCTACATTGGCGAGCCGCAAGACTTGGCCTCTTTGGTGTGCTATTTGGTCTCGCCATTGGCGCGCTACATCACCGGGCAGGTGATCCATGTGGATGGCGGCACACGGCGCGCAGCTTCTTGAGGTTTGAGGGCGCCGGTGTGGGGCAGGGCGTGCTGGCCGCGCATTTCTCTGCCTTTGGGAAATACCTGCCCCTGATTTTTTGAAGTCTTCATGCCTTCTAGAAAGCGTTTATGAGCGTGGATGTGTTGGTGATAGGCGGCGGCAACGCGGCCTTGTGCGCGGCCTTGATGGCCCGCGAAGCGGGGGCCAGCGTGGTGCTGCTGGAGTCGGCGCCGCGTGAGTGGCGGGGTGGCAACTCGGGCCACACCCGCAATTTGCGCTGCATGCACGACGCGCCCCAAGACGTGCTGGTCGAGGCCTACTCCGAAGAAGAATTCTGGCAAGACCTGCTCAAGGTCACAGGCGGCTTGACCGACGAGCACCTGGCCCGCTTGGCCATTCGCCATTCGGCCACCTGCAGGCCGTGGATGGTCAAGCACGGCGTGCGCTTTCAGCCTTCCTTGTCGGGGGCTTTGCACACGGCGCGCACCAACGCGTTTTTCATGGGCGGGGGCAAGGCGCTGGTCAATGCTTTCTACCGCAGCGCCGAAAAATTGGGCGTGCAGATCCACTACAACGCCGAGGTGGACACGCTGGAGCTGGACCAAGGCAGTTTTGTGGCGGCGTCGGTCATGCACAAACAGGCCGATGGCCGCGTGCGCCGTGAACGCATCGCGGCCCGAACTTGCGTGTTGGCCGCAGGCGGCTTTGAGTCCAACCGCGAGTGGCTGCGCGAGGCCTGGGGCCAAAACGAGCGCGGCGAATACCCGGCCGACCAGTTTTTGATTCGTGGCACGCGTTTTAACCAAGGCGTGCTGCTCAAGCACATGCTGGACCAAGGCGCTGACCGCATTGGCGACCCGACCCAGGCGCACATGGTGGCGATTGACGCGCGTGCGCCGCTTTACGACGGCGGCATTTGCACCCGCATCGACTGCGTGTCTTTGGGCGTGGTGGTGAACCGCGAAGCCCGGCGTTTTTACGACGAAGGCGAAGACTTTTGGCCCAAGCGCTACGCCATTTGGGGCCGCTTGGTGGCGCAGCAGCCGGGGCAGGTGGCGTATTCCATCATCGACGCCAAGGCCGTGGGCCGCTTCATGCCACCCGTGTTTGAAGGCACAAAGGCCAGCAGCCTGCCCGAGTTGGCCCGCAAGTTGGGGCTGGATGAAGCGACCTTCATGCAAACGCTCAACGACTACAACGCGGCTTGCCGCGAAGGCACGTTTGACCACACCACCTTGGACGATTGCCACACCGAGGGCGTGAGCCCGGCCAAAACCCATTGGGCCCGGCCGCTGGACACCGCGCCCTATTGCGCCTATGCCGTGCGGCCTGGCGTGACCTTCACTTACTTGAGCCTCAAAACCGATGACACCACCGCTGTGCGATTCAACAACCAGCCCAGCCCCAACTTGTTTGTGGCCGGCGAGATGATGGCCGGCAATGTGCTGGGCAAGGGCTATACCGCCGGGGTGGGCATGACGATTGGCACGGCCTTTGGCCGCATCGCGGGCGTGCAGGCGGCACAAGCGGCCATGGCGCAAAAAGAAGGTGCAGACCATGCACACGCTTGAAGCCCTGACGCGCGACGCGCGTGCGCTGGCGCGCGGCGAGATGAGCGCGCCCGAGACTGAAGTGGCCAGGCAAATGCAAATTTGCAACGGCTGCCGCTACTGCGAAGGCTTTTGCGCGGTGTTCCCTGCCATGACTCGGCGCCTGGAGTTTGGCAAGGCCGACATCCATTACTTGGCCAACCTCTGCCACAACTGCGGC
>Ga0209550_10000548_pt1 | contig 35556 bp, 38 predicted proteins | sample LauGreSuBDMM15SN_2_FD_187567 | JGI IMG/M metagenome (GOLD analysis project Ga0209550, IMG submission 187567) | Freshwater lake microbial communities from Lake Michigan, USA - Su13.BD.MM15.SN (SPAdes) (version 5) | ecosystem: Environmental > Aquatic > Freshwater > Lake | place: Lake Michigan... | reverse complement strand
GATGATTTCCTTTATGGAGGGAGAAAAGTAAGGAAAACCAGAAGGAAAAAGGCAAATAAAAAAAAAAGTAAGGCAAGCCAAAAGAAAAGCTAACAAATCTGGGAAAAGTAAAACGAAATGGTTTTTACTTTGAAAAAACTATCATCTTGAAAGAGTTTAAAGATACATTTTTTTTATAATAAAATGCATCTTATTTATTTTTTACTACTGAATATAAGGAATAGAGCATTACCTATTTGTTCAAATTGTTTACATTTTATTGAACATAAAAATCATTATCCTTATGATCCAATTCCAGATGATAAAGAATATGGTAAATGTAAAAAGTTTGGGGAGGTAAATTTAATCACTGGTGTAATTGAGTATGACTTTGCTAAGAATTGTAGAAATGATGTTGGCAAATGTGGAAATCAAGGTTTACAATATATGGAGAAAATCAATGATAATTGAAAAGTATAAAAAAAGGGGTTAGTATATGACGGACATAATTATTGTAGGTGCCGGAATATCTGGATTGTATTGTGCTTATCGACTGAAAAAGAGAGATCCGTCGGTCCGATTTTTAATTCTAGAAAAGGAACGCGTGGGAGGTCGCATGGGATCTGTTCTGTTTCAAGGTGTTCCTGTCGCAATCGGTGCGGGAGTAGGACGTAAAAAAAAAGACAAACTCTTACAAGAACTGCTTCGAGAACTTGATATTCCGACGACAGAATTTGTCAGTCGGTTTCATTATTTGGAAACGGATGTAAGGAAAAAATTACAGACGAGCTGGAAACGATTGCTTGAATCGCCGGAACAGACGTCTGTGTCTTTTCGAGAATACGCCACCAATATCCTAGGAGAAGAGGAATATAAATCGTTTGTATTTGGAACTGGATATTCAGATTACGAAAACGCCGATGCTTTCGAAACGCTCTTTCATTATGGCATGGAAGACAATTGGAAGGAATGGATCGGGATTCATGTTCCCTGGAATCTCTTACTCTTACGTTTGATTGAAAAGGTGGGCAAAAAACATATCATTATCGACCCGGTCATCTCCTTTACAGCCTCGGTAAATACCTTTGCTGTCAATACAGCCACCGCGACATACACTTGTAAAAAGATTGTATTTGCGACAACCATTCGCGCAGTTCGCAAATTACTTCCTCATCCGATCTACCATGAAATCATGTCTCAACCGTTCTTGCGCGTTTACGCAAAGTTTTCTCGTTCGAGCCTGCCTCTCTTAGAAGCTGCGATTCCTACCACCACGATTGTCGGAGTATTGCAAAAAGTCATTCCGATCAACAAAGAAAAGGGCGTTTATATGATTGTCTATAACGACAACGTTCATGCAACTTTCTTGCGCGGGAGACAGAAAGATACGGCCGAAAATCGAATTTACTTTAGCCGAATATTGGCAAAAATATTTTCCCTGCCGTTAAATAGTTTAACCATTCTTTCACTAAAAGCATTTTTTTGGTCGGAAGGAACTCATTACTACAAACCTTTAACCAACTATATCAGCAGGGATCACTTTATCCAATCGGCACAAGCACCTCAAGAGGGTATTTTTGTGATAGGCGAAGCAGTAAGTCGGAAACAAGGGTGGACGGAAGGTGCGTTGGAAAGCGTCAAACAAATCGAAAAACAAATCGGCATATAAAGTAATGGATTGGGTCGATAATGCAGCACCGAGTGACTCGGATATGGTGATAACAGCGGCATGTTTTTTGAACGCCCATCTTCTTGTAGTTGCTTACAAAGCGACGCAAAATTATTTTCCCCTTCGGATATGGGATCTGAACCGAAACGCCAGTCGTTCGGTGCCAGAACAAATGTTACAGAGGGACGAGGTGCTTAGGATTTGTGGCAAGCAAAATATCTTTGTCACCGTTTCGTTGAACAATTTTATGGTGTGGAATGTTACCACAGGTCTGGTCGAGTTCCAACAAGAGGTGGACTTTGGTACGTTTACTACGGTATACGATTATATCGATTTTGGATTTCAAAAGGATCTAGTGGTCGCCCAAGTGACGGACGCGGTAGAGGTGATGTACAAAGATGAAAAAGTGGTAGTAGACTATCATTTCGTAGACTTGATTACTTTTTCTGACGACGGACTCTTGTTTTTGTGCATACATCATCAATACGAAGACTCTCCTTACCTCTTGTCTATTTGGGATACAATCACAAAGCGAACTATTTTTTCAACCGAGCTTTCCAGTTTTAGTGAAGATTTTGACGATTTTCCAGTAATCACACAGGCGCTTTTTTCTAAAAATCGAGTCATACTCGCGACAACCTCTGTCATTTACTTTTTAGATATTATATATGGCGATGGATTCGTGCGTGGATCTAGCAGTATTCATATCCGTTCCGACGAAAAGACCACTTATTCAGACGCGACTTTTACAATGGGCATGGTCGCAGGTAATTTGTTATTTTATAGAGACGCGCGTGGACCTCAGAAGTTTCATGAATGGTCAGGAACGCAATTTCAAAACGAATGGGATGTGCCTTATGCATTTGAAAGAAACTACACCAAATTAATCATCTACGGAAAAGCGTACGCTTTTGTTCATTACGAATCTACGGCTTTACAGGTTTTCAAGAAAGGTTTCCACCCACTTATCTGGCAGAACTCTCATGTGTTGTTAAAGGACGACTTCGACATCGCTCAAGTGCCGTTACAAAAGTACCCGTGGAAAAGCATTACAGACTCGGTGGTCGATGCCATCGTTGTAACGGATCTTTTTTTTGGGGAAGACGAAAAGCTTTTGGTCAACTGTTTAGAGAACGACGACGGAAAATATTACTTCTGGGTTCCACCGTCACTGAAGAAAAAAGGCGAACATACGTACCAACCTTCTCTTTGTTACGGGTTCTCAAAAGAAATGATCCAGACCATGAAAAATGACCGAAACAATGTTCGGTACGGATGTAAAGAAGGAGTGGTCGAGAAAGAACCGAACTTCAACTTGAAAGCCATGGGGTTTTATTTTGGTTTATTGCCCATGGCGGAACTTAATTCCGCTCTGGTATCCAAACATCGTGTCTTTGAGTTAACCAACACCGGGACCCAGTTTTCAGGTGTGGCTACTCTGACGAAACTGATCGAAAATCCCACCGCAAATCATTGCCAGGAACATACGAACGATTCTTTATTTAAGATTCGGTATGTACCAAAGTATTATTTTTTCAAAAATCAACAGAGGCGCTACAAAAACACTAGAAAAACGAAACTTAAAACGAAGCGAAAAACTCGAACACAGAAAACACAGAAAAACAAATAATTATTTTCTTATTTTATTTTTATTGGATACATATTTTTATTTTGACAAAATTATATATGAGTTTAAGCGGAAAAGAATTACTTGGAAAGTGAATTAAGAGAAATTTCACAAGGCGTTAATCATTGATATAGATGGGCAACAAAAAATCAGTTTTCGCGGATCACCCACCAACCAATGTAGTCTTCACATTTACCATCCATCCAAATACGAGAATTTGTTTGTTTTTTTGTACTGATATTCAAATAAACATATTCTGTAAACTGATTACAGTGATGGAAGGATAAACATGTATGAAAGTTATTGAAGATATGACATCGAAACATGCCATCGCTATAAAATTGTTCTTCAATATCTTGATTTCTTCTCATGAGGAAATGTTCCAAATTTATTTTGCGTTTGTCTGTTTTCGGAATTTTCAAAATAAAATAAGACCCAATCTCTTGAATAATTTCGTCTGGTAATTTACATATTATTTTACGTATAAATAAAAACTCCATACATATGATATACTTATTCTTTTTATACGATTGGATAGATGTATTCTAATTACGAAATAAAAACAAAAAACAGTTATACTATATGGATCTACCAGAACTGGACGAATCGATTCGGATGGTGCAAGAGAATAGACGCATGCGGTTCTCGCAATTGATAAACCACCACATTGAAACTAAAGACGCGTTAAAAATAATTAACAACGATCTTACGACGCTTATTCGACAATACCATAAGTTCCGCAACGATTTGGTCGAACTAGAGTCGGTTCTGGCCAATAATCAAATGGTGAATATTATCGAAATATTCAAAGTTTGTCTCCAAAACGCCATTGTTCTTTGTTACGAGCAGATTATTATTTTGACCGAGGACATACGTTCCTTAAACGATAAACTCAACGTGGAAGTGGAGCGGGCGATTTATCAAAAGATGCATACGGAAGTAGCGACCAAGGTATTGGCAAAAAGTAAATTAGATGCCGTCATGGAAGACATGTGCTCCATTTGCTTTGAGGTCCATATAATGAGAGATACTATATGCACCGAATGTCACCATCACTTTGGCAAAGCTTGTTTCCAGCAATGGGTTCAGAAATGTTATTCTGAAAACAAAGATGTATATTGTCCGTTATGCAAAAAAGTGTCTCCCACTTATTTCGCTTATCGTGAAAAGGCAAAGAATAAATAGTTCGAAGGAATATGAATGTAGATTCATGAATACAAAGAATGAATCGTATTTCTATTCTCGAACAAGCTTTTATCAAGTACTATCGAGTACCTTCATGTACGACGTGCATTTATTTCGTGAAAGGAAATTGTAAACTCTTTACCAAAAATTCGAGCTATGTTCCAGCACATCACTGCCGAATGGATAGTAAGTTGTGCGGTATAGACGGTTTCTATTACAAATCAAACAAAGTCTAAAATAGTCATGCGAAGTGAGGATCCGAAATCGGTTGTTTCTGCCATTGCCATACCTTTGGTCATCTGAACTGATTGAGCGCGACTGACGAGAAAATGACTAAACTTTTGTAGATTCTCTTGTGTCATCAAAAATTGGATAGAAGCAGAAGTGGTAGCACAAAAATCGATAAATTCATCTATATGAACCATACAGATGCATTTTAAGACATAATAACTAAACCATTGAGTCGTATTGGACACTTTGTTTTCTCTCGTGAAAAAGTCATCATATTTCAATTTATTCACGCGAAGCACTTTTGCGTTTTGAAATAAAGAAAATACTCGATCGTAATGCAGCGATTGGTTGAATGCAGTCAGAATATTTCTTTTTTTGCGCGTCTTTCGAATCGATATGCGAAAAAAACAAAAAAAAAGGTGTTGTATAGTTTCAGCCCAAGTCTCGCAATAGGTTTCGTAGATTTCGAATTCCTGGTTAATGTGAAACCGTTTTTGAATCTCATTCGTCTCTTGATTCAAACGGATAAAGTCTAATCCAAAATGGTGGAATGTTTCGTGTACAAAGGCGCGGAACCATTCTTCTTCGCGGAAGAGATATATAATGCTTTGTTGATTTGCTGGAGTACATTTCATGGTAAACGCTGTATTGATGTTGTTTTTTTGCAACGATTCGGTCGGAGCCGTTTTTACCAAATCACTGAAGAAACAAAAAATATTCAACATGGCGGGACACGGGGGTGAAGTGGCTCGTTTTGTGGCGACAATAAGCCACATCACCATCTTCTGAATCCTTCGTTTCTTTTCAGAAGGAGAAAGCAAACGAGGCGAAGATAAATGAAACCGAAAGGATCTTTCTTTCCACTTTACCTCTTGATGAAAGGTAAACCAGGATTGCGAAATATTATCTCGGACCTCTGGAGGGATAATGAACATTTTATCGGGCTCGGAAGCCGAAATCGGTGTAGCATTCATTGTTCTCCATATTTTTCCGCTTTCTTCAATGTCCGCCAATAACTGTTTGAGAAGCGCTTCTCCCGGTTTGGTCCATTTCACTTTGGGAAGAGAAGACAAGAAAGGGAGAATCTTTTTCCTGAGATCTTTCGTTACTTGGCCTTCCATATATTATAGAAGTATATCGTGGCGACAGACGGGGCAAAGCGAACTGCGCTGAAACCAATTTGCTAAATGGTTGGTCTTGAAAACATGACTGCAAAACAGAATCCGACTTAACGATTCTCCCACACAGAACTCATCTAAAGCAATGGGACATGTGCGAGACGGAAGAGTGCGGTTGGTCTCTTCTGTATTTATAAATTGATTGGTCGCGGCGGAAATCTGACGAGCCGAGGGAAGACGGTCTGCAGGCCTGCTTTGCAATTCAAACACGACACTCGCTTGAGTTCTTGGAGGTATCATGACCTGAAAAATTCGATTCATTTGGTAAATGTTTTCATGGTATAATCGATTGTTTTCGTGATAATCGAGAACGTGAGATACCCAGCGTTTCAGAAGATCAGGAGACTGGTCTGGTTCTCCTTCTCTTAAAATCGTCCGTAGTTCGTCTAACATTGCATCCATTTAGTTAACAGATATATACTTATAAATCAATATGAACCTTTGTATCGATAATCTTTGTAAAAATCTTTGATAATCTTTGATAAAATCGAAATAAAAATATAACTAGAAAGAAAGAACAATGTCTAAAGCTCCTAAAGGAATTGCAAATTTGGGCAATACCTGTTTTTTAAATGCTTCGTTGCAAGTTTTATGTCGTATGTCCAGTTTTACAGAGTTTGTGCTCACCAAAGAAATAGTCAATCCCTCTCGACAAGAACAACTCTTGCTGTCTAATTTTAAAGAAGTTCTTACCCTTTTAAAGGATTCAAATGGACTGCTGTCTCCACGTGGGGTTTTGCATGCGGTTCAATCGATTTCAAACGATTTCCCTGAAAACGAGCCAGCCGACATTGCCGAATTCCTGCTCTTTTTCATCCAGTCTATACATTCGTGCTTCGCCAAAACAAAAAAAGTAACGTATTCGGGTATCCCGCAAAATGCGGTCGACAATATGGCCATTGCTTGCTACCAGCTTCTAGTCAAAACGTTTGAGAACTACTCAGAGCTTATGGATATATTTCAAGGAGTTTACGTGTCGCGTATTACCTCACAAACAGAGATGAAGGACCATCCGGAACTATTTTTTATCTTGGATTTGCCGATCCCTTCAAAACCGTCTATTAACATTTACGATTGTTTGGATCTCTTTGTCGCCCCTGAAACTCTCGACGGCGAAAACGCATGGCGAAACGCAAAGGGTCGTCTAGAAGCCATTGAGAAACAGCTTTTGTTCTGGAGTTTTCCGCCCATTTTGATCATTTGCCTCAAACGATTTTCTCAGGATGGTTCTAAGAATTCGGCATTTATTGCCTTTCCGCAGGAGCTTGATCTGCGTCCTTACACCTCAGGATATCGTGCTTCCGAATACGAATATGAATTGCAAGGTGTATGCAATCATATAGGTAATAAAGACGGCGGGCATTACACCTCGTTTGTAAAGGAAGATCAGTGGTTTCACTGCGACGATGAAGTTATCCAAGAGGTGAACGAACCGAATCAGGTAATCACGTCGACAGCATATTGTTTGATTTACCAAAAAAAAAATATAAGCAGGTAATGAAAATGAGTGATGTGTCTGGAGAAGATGTCAATAAAACCTTTGTTGAAATGGCTACCAAAGTCTACCATGCTTCTCATATATTCTACCTCGGTGTGTTTTTTGTTATTTATTTAGTCGTTTTCGTGGTCTTTAAAATGTATACACCTTCAACTGACGCAAACTCAGATGCACATCTAAGTCGCGTATTCGATTATCTAGTGACGATATTGCTTTTGCTATTGCTGGCGTATAATTTTTATTCTCAACAAATAACCGTGGAAAGTGTTGTCCAGTGGAGCATTGACTTTTACGAAGATCCCTTCATGTTGTTCGGAGTCATCCTATTCATCGCGACTTTCTATTCGATGCTTTATATTCTTAGAATCGCCAGTGACGGTCCCAATGCGCCTTGGACCGTCACCTTGATTATGAACAAAAGCTGGTTTCTCGTAGCTACCATGGTGCTTTTTAGCATATTGAAGTATGGGTTTAACGTGGACCTGTTAATGTACTTGGACAATAAACATCTGGCGGATTTGCAAGCGGATTTACATGAATTGAAACATCCCGAAAAACTTCCCGAAGTATTCAACGTAGCAAATAACCTATATTCCTACAAAGACGCCCAGGCCATTTGCAAATCGTATGACGCACGATTAGCGACCTATGACGACATTGAAGATGCCTACAACAAAGGTGGCGAATGGTGCAATTATGGATGGTCTGAAGGCCAAATGGCGTTCTTTCCTACCCAGAAATCAACTTTCGACCGATTGCAGAAGGAAGATACCCAGAAAAATAATTGCGGCCGTCCTGGAATTAATGGTGGTTATATGGCGAACCCCCACTTGAAATTCGGAGTGAACTGTTTCGGGAAAAAACCGCCTGCGACTCAACAGGAAATAACTGCCTTAGAAACGAAAAAAACGCAACCCATTCCAGTGACCACTAGCGATAAAGAACTGAACGATCAGGTCGAGTATTGGAAAAAAAACACCCCCGAAGTCAATTCTTTTAACAACACCCTGTGGAACAAACCCTGATCATTTCATCCGATCTTCGATTTGACTGGCTAAAGCATCGATCCGATTTGCAAACAGAACTGGTCCGGCGATACCTAAGGAAACGAGTGCTGAAAACATGGCGAAAGCCTCGGGGTCTCCTAAGATTATTTTGGTCATGAGATTAAGAATACGATGATAATGTCTACAAACCGGATTTTCCAGCCCGACCCAACTCCACATCACGCCGGATAAGTTGCTGCATTCTCCATTGTATAACATTACTAATCCGATGCGAACGGTTCCTGTATTCTTGGACGATAATCCCACGGCTACCAATACCACCACGATAAAATACAGTGCGCCCTTGAATATGTTTTTGTGCATTGTAGAAAAAAATGACTTTTATTAAAATTATCTGAAAAATCTAATTTTTATTGGCGCAGACGCGCCTCCATTTCCTCGAGTTTGTATTCCAATATTGCGATCTTCTGTGCTTGTCGCTGGATCTCGTCGCTTAAAATAAGGGTATTGGAAGCTACTTGATCCAGATTCAGCTCTGTTGCTAAAATGGGTTTTTTATTCACCATGATACGAACGGTATGTTTTTGTACCGTTGTGACCCAGCCACCTTCCTGCATCATCCAGTTTTTAATCGTTTCCTCGTCAAAGCGGCCGAAATGCACAAATGCATGACGCCCAGATCCATGGGAATTGTTGAAATCGATGAAATCGATGCGTTTGATGAAGCATACGCATACATCTGTGAAAAACTCGGTGAGCTGTTGTTTTGTGATGCTCAAAGGAATGCGAGGAATATACACACTATTGTTCCAAAGATGGTCGGACATTTTAGGAATGAAGATAATCAATTAAATAAAATCAATTTTTTTTCAGTTTTTTCAATAGTTTACACTGTTAATGAACACCAAAATGTGCCTTAGTTGAATATATTCAGCAAGTGAACTTAAAGGTATGAATGTAAATAGAAAGAAAATGCTGTTCGACGATGAAAATATTTTTTGTATGGATGCACACGATTTTTTACAGGACATATTGAATTACGGATCTGCGATTTTGGTTGCGGCCGAATCGATCGGAGATCGCAAGGATTGGGTCTCATCAAACCCTTTGCCAAAATGGGTAATCCTTATGCAAACTACACGCATACTTATCGCCCATTGTACAGTATTACTCGATAATCCAAACCAGGCGATTCTTCGCAATACGATAGCCAATAATATCCGCAACTTATATCGACTCTTCGGCATCGACTTGGCGGATACAAAGTCGTGGCGAAGCGTGCAAGATAACACCTCACATTTCATGACGCCGAATGAGGAGCTCAAAATTGGTTTCGAATTAGATCAAGAGAAAATAATCCAGAATTTGCAGTCCATTTCTTTTGAAGACCTACAAGTCGATTTCAATCTGGGTCATTACAAGAAAACGGAACAACTTGTAGGGCATTGTATTTTCGTCATCGTGGCTACCCGCAACAAATACTGGGAAGAACAAATGAAAGCGTACCGATTTCTTAGATAGTGAATCCACGCCGCTTCAAGTGTTCCATGTTTTTATCATTTATTGAAAGTGTTTATGATTCATAAACACGAATATTTATAAAAACGCATTGTTTCTAATGCATTTTTATCGATCACAAAATAGACGTCATGAAACTGCCTTTGTAATCTTCCACGCCGCTATGTGTCAAGTTGATAGACACGTTGACGTGCACCTGTCCGCCCATGTTGCGCCATCTATGACAAAACAACCAATCTTCCGAAAAGTAATGCCCTTCTTCCACTCCACAATCAAACAGTGCAAACGCAAACTCATTTTCGTGCGCTTCGAGAAAAGAAACGTCGTCGACGTATTTGGTCGATGGGAACGCCTGAGACATTTTTTCAATCACGGATCGCTGAATCATCATAAATCCGGTAGCCAAATGTTTCACCTCGGTCACATTCTGCACAATCTGCATGGATGCTCCAATGTGATTGATGTTGTAATTCAGTAAATGTTGTTGCACCAAAACTTCGTCCGCGATCGGCTGCAACAAACTGAATTCCGATTTCTTGTCCACCCATTTTTGAACAATGTTCGGATCGTTCAATCGGCTCCAATTGTACCGCTTCAAGGGATAAACGCCCCCGATAAGCGGTTTGTTGTCGACGAGAAGTTTAAGGATATCCCACGGATCCCAGGTAATGTCCGTATCGATAAACATAATATGAGTCGTTGTTTTATTCGACATGGCTTTCGCCACTAAATTGTTTCGAGCACGCGAAACCAAACTGTCGTTTCGACAAAACTCAATGATGCATTGCACATTCATCTGTTTTAAGACATTGAGAGTATGGATGAGACACATGGTATAATTTACGTAGCACATGCTCCCATAACACGGCGTTAAAATGTACACGACCGGTTTATGAAGCTCTACATACTCTTTCAATTTGTCTAAAAAAATGGACGACGACTGTTCCGAAACGATATTCATTGTTGAAGTACCGGATAACTTGTTTATATCTTTTTGTCGGATATTATGCAGAACACATTTCGCAGGCTTCTTCGCGCTTGTTTCTTCTTTCGGGTTCAATAGTGAATTGCTGCGCTTGATGTCTTGGTCTGCGACGCAAGTAATAAATACCCGTCTTCAGTCCTTTCGACCAACTATAGAAATGCATCGACGTCATCGTATTGTAATTTGGGTCTTCTAGCCATAGATTCAAACTCTGGCTTTGGCATATGTAGATGCCTCGGTCGGCAGCCATGTCAATCAAGTCTTTCATCGGGATTTCCCAAACCGTTCTGTATTTTTGCCGAATGGCATACGGCAGCTTTTCAATGTTCTGGATGGATCCATGATTCGCTACTATATAATTTTTCATGGTATCGTTCCACATATCCATCGCCATGAGCTCGTTCATCAGGTACTTGTTGACCATTATAAACTCCCCTGCCATGGTTCTGCGGCTATAAATGTTGCTCGTAATCGGTTCCATGCACTCGTTGTAACCGAGTATTTGAGATGTCGACGCAGTGGGCATTGGCGCGACGAGTAGAGAGTTCCGAAGTCCATGTTTTACGATATCTTGTTTGAGGTTCGTCCAGTCGTATCGATTTCCAGGTTGCTCACCCCATAAATCAAATTGCAACAATCCTTGACTCGCAGGAGAACCGTCAAATGTTTCGTATCTGCCATCGGATTTCGCTAGATTGTTAGACTCTGTCAATGCCGCATGATAAATGGTCTCAAAAATGTCTTTATTCAATTGTTTGGCCTCGTCACAGGTAAACGACCAACCAAGCATCAAAAATACATCGGCCAGACCTTGAATTCCAATACCGATGGGGCGATGACGTTTATTACTTCTTTCTGTTTTGGGTGTAGGATAAAAATTGACGTCGATGATGCGATTCAGATTGAAAGTGACTGTACGAGTAACGCTGTGCAAGAGTTCGAAATCGAAAACATTCGATTTTACAAAAGTCGGTAACGCAATGCTAGCCAGATTGCAGACTGCCGTTTCGTTTTCGTCTGAATATTCCACGATTTCGGTACATTGCGAAGTACGAATGCCGTTGAATACAGCAGCGTTCCGCGACGGTTCTTCGAGACAATACGAATCGTCAAGGGTCGTACATGGAGTCACGTTCGATATGCGTATCGTCGGCGAAAAGGCTTCGCTTTCCAGTTCCTCCATCGTTAACGGCTCTGGATCGAGAGGCTCGCTAAACTCCATCCCTAACGTAATCAAGAAACGCAACTGCAGACCAGTTATTTGCCATTCGGCTTCTGCCGTTTGTGTCCGAGAGAAACGGATCACGGTGTTGATTCCGCAAGTTTGCAACATCCATTTCAACTCTCGCAAAAAATAATAATGAAGGCTTTTAACGCGGACGTAGGAAATGTCTCGAATGGCGATTTCTCCAATGGTTCGCTCATGCTCGAAAATTTGCAGGATGTATGGCTCTAGAAACCCTGCAAACCAGTTTAATTTGAAATGTAACTGCTCGTAACGAGGCACGTAAATAGACTGCTCCAGTACTTCTTGCTTTCTGATGCGGATGTTATGTATACCCGACTGGCATCCTTCTGAAAAGGCCATCCACTCAGGTTTTTCATCTACGCTTTCCACGAGGACAGGGAAATCGCACGGCTCTAAAATATCGCCCTGCCGCAAGTCTTTTGCTTCGCGTTTCTCGACTTTCGAGTTTCCTTCCTCATCCAACACCATCACGTAAAACTTGTGGTACGGGGTGCACTTTAACGACATGCCGTCGCTCGTATGCACTTTAAGAAACGAAACATGTATTCCCGTTTTCATTATTTCGACCGGGGAGAACTCTTCCCCGTTCCACACGGAGATGTCTTGCGGTGCATTGTGGGGAAAATTGCCAGACCATAAACTATAAATGGGGAAATGACCGCGGTCGGTCAACACCATGGTATCTGGGTACACACACAAATTCGAGGATTTTATGGTTCCTACATTTTTCTGGTTCGATTTGGCATTGCATTTATCTTTGAATAACAAATAAGGTGTACCTGTCTCCATCTGCGCATCCAAGATTTGAAACCATAAATCCCTCGCCGATACGGATCGGCCTTTTTTCTCCTTTTCGTAAAAAGTGTACAATTCAACGAAAGCGTCTCCATATACATCCGAGAGTCCCGGGCAATCGTCCGGGCACATGAGTGTCCATTGTTCTCCGGATTTGACTCTTTCCATAAACAGATCGGGAACCCACAAGGCGTAAAACAAATCTCGCGCTTTCAGTTCTTCGTCTCCGTGATTTTTTCGCATTTGCAAAAAGATTTCAATATCGGCATGCCATGGTTCCAGGTATATTGCGATGGACCCGTTTCGCTTCCCGCCACCATTGTGAACGACTCCGGTGTGCAACATATAATTATGCTCGGTAGTCATTTGTAGATCAAACAAAACCCCGTCGTGAGTGGAAGGAGTCACGGATACAATTTTTGAAAAAACGTTATTTTTATGACGAAAACAGTGGTTAGATTGTATGGCGTCCATAGAAGGACAGTGGAGATGAAAAGCGCTCACCGTTTCCTGGAAATCAATGAGATATCCGAGACGCAAATACAAGAAACGAATATCTTCCACCAGACTACGGAGAGATATGTCTATTCTTAGCGACACGGAATGGTCGATAGACCTCCCGTTAGCCATGAGGAACCCTTTCAAAATTTGACGGGTCTTTGCTTCGGGCAAATGAAGCCAGCGACTGCACATTTTCTTTTCGCTTCGGTTCCAAATGTCAGACTCGCGAAAAGGTAAATTGTATCCGCTTCTCCATCGAAAGATAAACGTTTTCTCGACATTGTTGGGCCACGAATCGTAATCCACGCATTTCTCACGGAAATAGTGATGACAAAAGTCCAAGATAAATGCCTGGTGAGTATTATGTGCGAGAAAAATGCAGCCATGTTGATATTTATCGAGTGTCAAACTGCCACTCTGCAAGAGAACTCCGTACATAAAACAGTCGTCCATAGACAACGCTGCGATGTCATTTTCATGTTGGGGGATTGCGTGCACGAGGTAGTCACCCTCCGTCAGGTCTTTGGCTTCTATGTATTCGATTTGCGCATGACCATGTTCCAAAGCGTGCAAAGCGCATTCGGTGTCTCGCAAGGCCAAGAGTGGATGCATGGGAGTCACCCCCAACCGATCGACACACCCAAATGTTTGAATGCGAAAAATATCCCCTTGATAGTAATGTTCTAGGACATTTTCTACCAGCTCGACTTGCCCTGTTTGATTGAATACCAAGGTCACGTTCGCTCTCACATCACGTATTTTTATAGGACCTTCCTGAGTATAAATATAAGTATCTGGCAAAACGCATTGGTCCACGTATTTTGCAGTATTATTAAACACTTTCAACATGGGTACTATGCCGTTCGAAGAACCGTTGGTGCCGCGAATCTGACTTCCGGTAGCACGAATATTATGTATATGTAACCCTATTCCCCCTGCCCATTTGGAAATTAGCGCGCAATCTTTCAAGGTATTAAAGATCCCATCGATACTGTCTTCCTCCATGGCCATAAGATAACAAGAACTCAATTGAGGTTTCGGAGTACCGGCGTTAAATAAGGTAGGAGTAGCGTGCGTGAAATATTTCTTCGAGAGCAAGGTATAAGTCTCCACGATGCGTGTCCAATCATTTCCGTGAATCCCTATCGCTACTCTCAACCACATATGCTGCGGTCGTTCGACCACTCTCTTACGGATACGCATTAAATATGATTTTTCTAACGTCTTGAACCCGAAATAATCAATCAAATAGTCTCTCTCGTAGTCGCAGAGAGAATCCACTTTTTCTTTTCCGAATAAGCACACCGTTTCCCATAAAGAGTCTGAAACCAACGGGAAAAGCTGTCCTCTAGAATCCCTGGCTTCTTTTAACTCTTGCATACTGTCATAAAACGACGAACGCGTGTTTTTGTGGTGGTTGGATATGGTGATTCGACCTGCTAACACATTATAATCCAAATGGGTGGACGAAAGAGAAGCGCATTGCTCAGCAGTCAGTTCATCGATCTTGGTCGTAGATATATTATTATATAGTTGGTCGATCACCTTTATCGCGAGCGAGGCGTAATTTATTTTGAGACCTTCGACTTCGTTACCGACTTTCTTGATTCGAATCAGTATTTTGTCGAACGAGACTATTTCCTTGTCCCCACTTCTCTTTATGACATACATCTCATCACTCATTTCGTTGTTTCATCGATCCCATTTATATTCCTTTTGTTATAATTTTTCTTCTCATATTATAATGAGACGAGTGATCGGAGAAGGCACCTATGGATGTGTGCTCAAACCCAGTGTTCATTGTGCGGATGCGCATATGCGAAAATTCAATTACGATGGATACGTTTCAAAAGTCATGAGTGATAATTTAGCCGATTCTGAATTGAAAGAGTTTCTTATCATGCAAAAACACGACAAAAAAAACGAATTTCATTTGGGAATGCCCATCAAATGCAAACCGAAACTCGACAGAACGTCCACTGCGGAAATCGGAAAATGCCGATCCACCTACCCAAATATGAGATTGCTGCTTATGAAAGACGGAGGAGTGAATCTAGAAGATTTTGTCCAGAATATCGATGCCTATTTGGCCACTGATATGCAGCGACAAACCGACCTTTTCTGGGTTGAAGTGCAACATTTGTTGCTGGGCTTGAAAACATTGCAGGAGAAAAAAATGGTCCACAACGATTTGAAACCGCAAAATATTGTGTTTCATGCCGACACCCATTCCATGAAGTTTATTGATTTTGGGTTGATGAGCAACGCCGCCGATATCGAATACAATTGTAAACGAAACCAATACCTTTACGGTGTGAGTCATTGGTCGTTTCCTCCTGATTCTAACTACATGAACGCCGATCATTTTAAGAATAGACCCGTATTAGTAGATGGGCACAAATATTACTTTTTCTACAGGTATGGAGTATACCCAGCCAATTCTTTCAAAACCCACGAAACTGCTTTTAAGCAAGGTATAAGGGCTATGAATTATAGTACATTTTTGAAGCAAGCCATTAAATCCATAGATGTGTATGGAGTCGGGTTCACCTTGCATTATTTGTTGCGAGCCTTTTTTATTAAGCGTGCCATCGATGCAGCCTTTGAGACAAGTGCGTCTCGATTGTTTTCTTCCATGTGTGATTGGAATTCAACCACAAGAGTTACAGATATGAACGTTATATTAAACCGATACGAGCAATTATTGAGCGATCATGGATTCTTGACGAGACTCCAAAAAAACATTGTTCGTCATCGTTTGGTAGATATGGTTCATGCATCGACTAGAAATGTCCCCAATCTCGATCGCGCACAACAACAAAAAGCAAATCGAGATCCTCGAATGTGTCCTCCAGAAAAGGAAATAAATCCAGCGACGAATCGCTGTGTCAATAAATGTCCAGAAGGAAAGCACCGCAACGAGAAATTCAAATGCGTCAACAAGACCGTGAAGGCCAAATGTCCTCCAGAAAAGGAAATAAATCCAGCGACGAATCGCTGTGTCAATAAATGTCCAGAAGGCAAGCACCGCAACGAGAAATTCAAATGCGTCAACAAGACCGTGAAGGCCAAATGTCCTCCAAAAAAGGAAATAAATCCAGCGACGAATCGCTGTGTCAATAAATGTCCAGAAGGAAAGCACCGCAACGAACAATTCAAATGCGTTAACACTTGAGGTATTTAGAAAGTCAATAAAAAATGTCGATTAGAGTATATGAATCGATGTCCACCAGAAAAAGAATTGAACCCGGCAACGAATCGTTGTAACAAAAGATGCCCTGATGACAAACACCGGAATGATAATTTTAGATGCGTAAAGATCGCGAACCCGTGTCCACCGGAAAAAGAATTGAACCCGGCAACGAATCGCTGTAACAAAAAATGTCCTACCAACAAACACCGAAATAACTTTTTTAGGTGCGTTAATAGGACTAGGGCCAATCCACCTAGAGCCACTAGGGCCAATCCACCTAGAGCAGCGAGGGCCAATCCACCCAGAGACAATCCACCTAGAGCTACTAGAGCCAATCCACCCAGAGCCACTAGAGCCAATCCACCTAGAGCTAATACAACGAGAGCCAATCCACCTAGAGCTACTAGAGCCAATCCACCCAGAGACACTACATTATCATGTCATAGTAGAGGGAAATACCCTAGAATCTGTTTAACGAAAAAAGATTATTTTACTCAAGCTCTTGTTTTTCATCCTGATAAAAACCCAGGGTGTGTTGAAGAGGCCCAAACCAAGTTTCAAACTTTGAACAATTTATGTAAGCGGATGTAATTTTTTTCGCCAGTCATTCTTTTTTTTTATCACCAAGAATACTATCTTTAGATGGAAAAGATTGTATTGTTGTCTTGCGCGCTAACTTTTTTGTACGGTCTGGTAAAAATCATTGAGATGAAGTTCGTCGATCAAAAATGGAAACCTTTGAAAGATATTATACGCGATCTAGTTTTTGTTTTTAGTTGTGGGTTCGTTGTGTTTTACGTATTTATCAAATACCAACGAAACGTGGACGACTTTTTTTCCGTGGTTACGAATACCAATATATTGAATCCCGTCAACATTGAAGTATTTACGGGCAATCCCGATTTTTAATCCGCAATCCCGAGTTTTAATACGGATTCCCGATTTTTAATCCGCAATCCCGATTTTAAACTCGTCCTAATACATATGACAGACACGAAGCCGTTTTGCGACCTTGTCGCTGCATATGTTGCAGTAAACGCAACTGAACCAGCGATGAAATGCTTGTTGTTGAGTTTCGTTCAATCGAAAGAGGCTCCCGTAAAGGTTGTTTTCATGGGATGCGAAAAAATCTTGCAGAATAAGGCGATCCTGGCTTTGGATCTTCCGATCATTTGTTTGTCTCTGCAAGAGCTGTTTTTCTTTTTTAGAAAAACGCATCCGAAAACGACTATTACCGATGCTGCCGAAGTGCTGAAAACAATCGTTCACATACTGGTCAGCGAGAACGAACATGAACTCACTACCGCAGAACAAAATGTGTTGATTGCTACGCTCGACGCCATGATGGATTCGTGTATCGAATTAGCAGTGCTTAAAGTAGATACGAAATGCTGTCTACCATTTCCCGTTTTTTTGCACTTTAATTGAATTTCCCGGTTTTTTTTTCGCGTTCGGATCGTACTCGGCTTCGTCATCGGACTCCATTTCTTTTGATATTTCCCAAAACTCTTTCGAACCCAATCGAAAATCGGGTCGCGATTCGGCTTTGTACCAGAATATTTGGTCACTCAGTTTACTCGTTTTGGCATTGTTATTGATCACCAAACATTCAAAGTTTTCCGTTGTCTGGTCCATGACTGAACAAAACGACTCCAAGGTTGGAAACATGCTGGCGTAATTTTCCCAGATTCGTTTTCGATTAGATAAATAGGGTTCACGTAGAATAAATACGTAATCTATATTCGTCCGGAGAGTGGGCGGAATTCCTAATGGATATTGCATAGTGATAATCAACATCACTTTCCAATGTCGACCATTCATGAACAAGAGACGCATCAACTTGTCTTTGGCCCAAGTATTGTCGTACAAACAATCGTCCATGATCACGAATGTCCGCGGATCGATCGATGATCGTCTAAAGGCTTCCATCTCTTTTTGGATTTGCTTTAAAACGGTCTTTTGTCGTCTTAAAACATTTTCTATCAACACCGAGTTGTATTCGTCGTGAATAAACAGTTTCGGGACAATATTGGCGTAAAACCCGTTTCCTGCTTCAGTCCCTGAAATAACGGTTCCGATGGGAATGTCTTGGTGAAAATACAAAAGGTCCTTCACCAGATACGTTTTTCCGGTGTCTCTCCGACCAATCAACACAATCACGGGACCTTTGTTTTCATTCGGTTTAAAACTAATGTTTCGCATATCGAATTTTTTCAAGTTCAAGGCCATTTGTCTTAAAATTATATATTTAATGTAGACAGAGAACGTTCCTAACTCCAAAAAAGAATATGTTTGTTAATCATATGGATTTTAGGCCGATTACTCCCATCGATTTGCAATTAATGAAACAGCAATTTACTTTAGCCGAAAATGGATACAATCCATTCGAAGTGGTATCAGAAAACACGCATAACCCTTTAGTCGCCCTCTTTTGTCCAGACGCCACCTTTCATTCCAAATATCAAATCGTCGACCTGTACCACGTAGGGACCCCGGAAGAGAAGATACCCGCATCCATCTACATCAAATTCGCTCCTCTGCTGGATCCCATCCATTTCCTCATTGGAAAATACGACAAGAACAAGACTCTTGCAGAGCCAAAAATCGCGTCTGCTTACAATTCGGCATATATTGACGGCTTTTTCAATTATCTGTCGAGCACTTTATTACATGACCACAATTTTGTCCACGGAATAGACTTTTTTGGGAGTCTCTCCACCACGCAAAAAAAGTTCCGGTTCAATATCGAAGATGAATTGGACTATTTGCAAGATTCAGAGTTTTTCATGAACAACAACGGTACGCTCTACGAACTAGATGGTTCTCCCGTCTCGAAGGCAAGCGGTACCATGCAAAAGAAAACCAAATTGTTGTTTTCAGACGTGGATGAAGGTTTTGAAGTGGACGAGTTGGACGATGTTCCAGAGGAAGAGAACCCGGAAACCGAAGGCGTGGAATTGATGTTTCAAGTGGGAGAAAAGGAAGATTCCGAGGATGACGACAGTCAAGTGAGTGATAGCACTGACAACAGCATGGCTTCTTTTTCGGGCACTTCGGAGGAGTCTTCGTATGATTCAGAACAAAAAAGCGCGTTTCTGTTCAACTTTCCAGTCCACATGATTTTCCTCGAAAAGTGCGACGGAACCTTCGACGAGTTGCTAGAAACCCAATCCTTGAACGAAAAAGAAATCAGCAGCGCAATGATGCAGGTTGTCTTTATGCTGATTGTGTATCAACAAGCTTTTCAGTTTACTCACAACGATTTGCATACGAATAATATCGTTTTTTCTAAAACCACGGTTCCCTTTCTTGTGTATGAATACCAAAATAAGTTCTATCGAGTGCCAACTTATGGACGCATTTACAAAATGATCGATTTCGGAAGGAGTATTTACCGTGTAAAAGACCAGAAATTGTGCAGCGATAGTTTTGCGGTGGGCGGAGACGCCCATTCTCAATACAATACGGAGCCTTTTCTGGATGATCAAAAAGCGCGACTCGAACCGAATCCGAGCTTTGATTTATGTCGCCTAGGGTGTTCTATGTACGATTTTCTCTTTGATGTCGACAAACCGTTGCCGACTCACATGAACGAAGTGCAGAAAACGGTAATTCGGTGGTGCCAAGACGATGTAGGCAAGAATATTCTGTACAAGAAAAACGGCGTCGAACGATATCCCAATTTTAAGTTGTATAAAATGATTTCACGGTTGGTGCATCATTGCATTCCTTCCCAAGAATTGAGCCAGCCCATTTTTGCCCAGTATGTCGTCGAGTCGGGCGAAGATGCGATTCACATCGATCGAATCCCGAAATACTTTTCATCGAAGATTTAGAAAATTTTATTCAATAAAAATTCAATAAAAATCTGTGAATGTGCAAAAATCTTTTTGATAAAATACCGAAAAGATTTTAAAAAAAATTGATTCTTTTTCTCTCTCACAAGTCTCCACAGATGGACTTGCGAACCTTTTTTGACAAACCTTTAACCAAACTAACGAAAGAACAAACTATGTCACTTAAACAAGACTACAAATCACTGCAACAAGACTACATAAAACGGCAACTGGAATTTTTTGAAAATCAAAAAAACTATGTAGAACTTCTTCAAAGCGAGCATCAAGCACTTCAAAGCGAGCATCAAGTACTTCAAAGCGAGCATCAAGCACTTCAGAGCGAGCATCAAGCACTTCAGAGCGAGCATCAAGCACTTCAGAGCGAGCATCAAGCACTTCAGAGCGAGCATCAAGCACTTGTACCTCCTCAAATCGAGTCAAATAAACGAACGCATGATCAAGAAATTCTCAGCATATTAACTCTAGTTGAAGAACAAATCACTAACATAATACAAAATCGCGACACTCTATGCCGGTATGATTATAATGGATGTATAAAATCACATTGCACATTCAAACACATTCATACCGTTTGCCAAAAAACAAATTGCTACTGTAGCCTTGTACATTAAGACTTTATCCCATTTAAGTTGGAATGATTTTCCCGACAGATTTAACAATATCCTTTTTTCAAATCTTCCAAACAATAATCGAAAAACAGATTCTTTTGAATCCATTTCCGATCTTGGCTTCCGTCTTCAATGAAATCGTCTTCGATTAAAGATACTTCTGTTTCCAAATGTAAATCTTTTATCAGACGATTCATATCTTTTATAGTAAAACTTTCTTGAAGCAAAAGTTGAGCCCAGTGATCAATACTTATGATAGCCAACCCAAACTTTTTTATCCAATAATCCAATTGGATAAAGGTGCAGCAATAAATACACTTTTTTGTAATAACTTCATATTCTTATCTGCAACTCTAAGTTAAGCATGCATAGCCATGAGTGTTCCATAAAAATTCCTGATTCCTGCCTCTGAATAAATGTCTATCGGGATGGTGCTATTCAAGCATTGGTCCTTTATATGGATTTCATCGATTTCAGACAGATCGGCCGCAAAATATCCGTCAAAATGACTCGGATTTTTCAAATAGGGACAGTTTGCTGCATTTGCATTAATAGGAAGTACTTTGAAAAACAGAACATTGTCTTTGGCTTCGAGCGCAACTTTGAATTTCTTCACGGCAAAATGTACTGGGAAAGCCGAGATTTCGTCGCACGCACCGGTGTAGCCATAATCGTTTCTCCATCTTGAATCTGAATCAATGTACCCATCTATGTATTCGGTTACTCGGCGCACGCAATTTTTATTATTTTCCTTGATCTCTTTCTTGAAAGCCAGGGATGAAAATACGTCATGGTGCGTCGGGTCAAGCCCGAAGATTTTACTTATTAAAATGTCGGGTAAACTGTAAAGAAGGTTTCTCGTTTTTTTGCCATTTCGAACTTCGGTATCGTGTTTGGTGCTTTTCGGTTGCTTTTTCGCGAAAGACATCCTATCGAATTGTAATAGTTATATTTCTATTATAATCGGCGTTTAGGTTTCAATTTTTTTTATTCCAATGGAATATTTCGATCTATTTCTTCACTTCTCTCTCTTCAAAATCCACGGTTTCTTTCACGCCGACCAATTGCCCATTTTCATCCATCGTTTGGGTTAACTTATTTCCGCTTCGTTTCGCCAGCGCAATATTGTTCTCAATGGCTTTTTTCTTGCTTTCGTAAAGCCGTCGATCGAATTCTTCCTTGGCCTTCATTTCATTTTTCAGTTTTTCGTGATGCAATTGGTTCAGTTCTTCCTCCATAAATTCAACTTTGCCGGTCTTGTACACATCCGGGTCCAAGGGCGTCCATACAAAGTTTCGTCCGACGAAAATGTCGTGGTGCGGATCTCGATCTCTCGTCTCCTTTGCGTGTTTCTCCGCTTCTTCGGCGGTCGCAAAACAGCCACGGTTGATAAACCCGCGCACCGACGTCTGAAATTTGTGCGCTTTTTGATACTCTTCGGTCAACTTGTGCTCGTGTTTGTCCAGAAACTGCTTATAATCTCCTTCCGAATCTTCGCGTTTCAGCACATTTTCTTCTTCGTTCACAAACTCGACGAGATCATTCATAATGCTTTCGGCATCGATCTTATACTTGAACGACAAAAATTGCGTGAAATCGGAATACATCGACAATGCTTTGGCATAGCCCCATTGCTTGACGAATCTTTCGAACATAAACATTTCCCTCTGCTTAATGTTTTTTTCTGGAGAAATAAACGAATAACAACCGTACAATTGACTGGCAATCACGGGATCCTCGTTTAGCAAGTCGACATACTTCGGGTTTAGTTTACCAGAAACCATTTTTTGCTCGAAACTTTTGGCCATTTAGGATATTTCTGTCGGTGACGTTTAAGTTCTTTTTATGAATAAAAATAAAAAGCTACTTTATAATGATTGATATTAACGAATTTGTGAAGAGAGCCATCAAATATCTCGTGGAAGGCATTATGGTCGCCTTTGCCGCTTTTGTGATCCCCAAACAGAAACTAAACTTGGAAGAAGTATGCATTATCGCCATGTCCGCCGCAGCCACGTTTGCGATCTTGGATGTATTTATTCCCAGTATGGGCGCATCGGTTCGTAACGGTGCGGGGGCGGGTCTCGGAATCAATCTCATTGGCGGGATACTTTAATCGATCTCCTCGATTTTAGGCTCAGGATCAGCACTTGGATCAGCACTTGGATCTGGACTCATGAGCTCCGTGTATAGGGTTTCTACCTCTTTTTGTTTTGATTCATAGACCTCTTTTTTCGCTCGTGGATTGGCAGTCAACCATTCTTGGACTTCTTTGATTTTGTCGAACAAAGTATTCCTTGCGTCTCCCTTTTCCTTCAGAGTGTCTAATTCGCTTTTGACGTGAAACACATAGCCTTCCAGTTTATTGTAGCCTTCAATTTGGTCCTTGACTTCGTCGTCTTCTTGTTTGTATTTCTCGGCATCGGCCACCATTTTTTCAATGTCGTCTTTGCTTAGCCTTCCTTTGTCGTTCGTAATGGTTACTTTATTTGACTTTCCCGTACTTTTTTCTGCCGCCGAGACATTTAAAATACCATTCGAATCTACATCAAACACCACTTCAATCTGAGGCTGTCCTCTCGGCATGGGCGGCAATCCGTCCAACTGAAACTTTCCCAACAAAGTATTATCCTTGGTCAACGCACGTTCTCCTTCAAATACTTGGATCAATACCCCGGGTTGATTGTCGGCATAGGTCGAGAACGTTTGCGACTTTTTCGCGGGAATCGTGGTATTGCGCTTGATTAAATTGGTCATCACCCCGCCAGCAGTTTCCAGTCCTAAACTGAGCGGACACACGTCCAACAGCAAGAGATCCGTAATCTTCGCATCCTTCGATCCTGACAAGATGGCGCCTTGCACGGCTGCGCCGTATGCCACGCACTCGTCCGGGTTGATCGATTTGCACAACTCTTTATGGTTGAAAAACTCGCTCAACAATTGCTGGATTTTCGGGATTCGAGTACTGCCGCCCACCAACACCACTTCATGGATTTGACTCTTGGACATTTTCGCGTCGCGCAAGACTTGCTCGACGGGAGCAATCGTTTTCTTAAACAAAGCCTCGCACAAATTCTCAAACTTTGCACGAGTCATGCTCGCATTGAAATCAATGCCTTCATGTAAACTATCCAGTTCGATTTGCGCCACGGTACCCGACGACAAAGTTCGCTTCGCAGCCTCACAGGCAGTACGCAAACGGCGCAAAGCTTTCTTGTTCTTCGATAGGTCCACTTTATGCTTCTTTTGAAAGTCCTGCACGAAGTAGTTCACCATTTCAGTGTCGAAATCTTCGCCGCCCAAATGAGTATCTCCAGCCGTCGCCTTGACCTCGAAAATGGAATCGTCGATGGATAAAATGGACACGTCAAAGGTTCCGCCGCCGCAATCGAAAATCAAAATATTCTGCTCTTTTTCGCTTTTTTTATCTAGGCCATACGCGATGGCTGCGGCGGTGGGCTCGTTGATGATACGCAAAATGTTTAGGCCAGCGATCACACCCGCATCTTTGGTCGCCTGGCGTTGTGAGTCGTTGAAATAAGCCGGTACCGTGACGACCGCATCGGTCACTGGTTTCCCCAAAAACGCTTCGGCGATTTCTTTCATTTTGCCGAGTACCATGGCGCTGATTTCTTCAGGCGAGAATATTTTATCTTCGTTTTTAAACTGCACCTGAATCATGGGCTTATTGTCCTGACTAATAACTTTGTAGGATAAATGCTTCAGATCGGACTGGAGTTGCGGATCGCTGAACTTCTGGCCGATGAGACGTTTGGCATCAAACACGGTATTCGCAAAGTTTTGCGACGCGGACAATTTGGCTGCGTCGCCGATCAAACGTTCCTCTGCCGTGAACGATACGTACGACGGAGTCGTGCGGTGACCTTGGTCGTTGGCGATAATTTCCACGTGGTCGTTTTGCCACACGGCCACGCAAGAATACGTCGTCCCTAAATCAATGCCGATCACACTCATTTTTAAAGAATGACATTTTTTTATTTATATTGTTTTTGTTACCTTTGGACCGAAAAAAACGAAGTTTCACCGATTCTGATCTCCATTTTCTGTACCAAAAACATTGGAAAATTTAATGGTGAATTTTTTCTTCATTCTTTTCGTGCATTTGTCTATACCAATTCATTCGTATTTTTCAGTTCTACAATTTAAATAATGAAATTTTAATCAAAAGAATTAAATTTGTTACCAATTTCTGTTTCATTAAAAACCGAATCATAATATAAAAAGTTTCTTATATATTTATTGCTCACTGTTGTACCACTATCCCAAAAATCCATTAAGAAGCCGATTTTGTCATATTTAGATCTATATGCAGTTCCAGCCCCAGTTAGTGATGGGGTATTTTGAGTCTTTTTGGTTAGTGCGTTGCCTGTTGGATTGAGATAAATCGTAGTCAAGGAGGCTGTATTAATAGTAATAGCCATATCCCACCACCTATTAGCAGTTATAAACATCGAATTAATAAAATCAGAAGAATCTTGAAATCCTACTGACAATCCTACATTTCCAGTTGCGTTATAATTGACAAAAAACCTAGTGTTACTAATGGTCCCTAATTGTAAATTCACTAGCATGCCTTTACTCAGAATAGTCATATAAAATTGAAACAAAAATGTATATCCATTTTGGTTCGTGTAATTATTTAATCCTGTAAACTGAAACCCTAACCCGCCAGATGCAGACGTAGCACACTGTTTACCCCCTATATTTGTGGATGTAAAGGAGCCAGGGTTTGCAACATAGGTAACATTCAATGATCCTAAGTTAGATTGATTGCTTGTAAACGGAAAATTTAAAACAGGAGCGGGTTCGGTGCCCATTCCTGGATAATTGCTACTGAAATACTTCAACGATTGAAATACTGAAAGATCCAGTAGGGTATACGCATTCAAAACACCTGTTGTTCCACTGACCACAATACTCGCATAAGGGAGCGAATCTACCGTGGATCCAATAACTAATGTATTTCCTTTATTGCTCGAGTCGCTTTGGTCAAACACGTACAAGCCCGGATTAAAAGTAATAGCACGGCGTGCAACAGGTGTATCATTTAGCGCTAAATTAAATACTCCATCTACAACTGTTACCGTGTAAACTATCGCAGAAGTATGCGGCTCCTTAAACGTATTTACATACGTCATGAGTTTTCGTTGTTGGGTGGTCGTCAAAGCTTTGGAATAGGCACCGCAAAAAGCAACATCCAATGCTACATTTCCCGAATTTTGCCCGAGAGTATATGGCTGCGAATCGAGCATCTTCAGTGCATCTATAGCGTTGAGACTCCCGAAAGATAAATCTAAAGTACTTTGTAAATTCATCGAGTTGTCGTAAATGGTGCGAGTTAGAAAAGCGGGACGTGTCATAGATACCGTGTAAAACGTATGATAGTAACTATTCACCTCATAAAGCAAAGCCAACAGCCCCGAATAATTATCGATATTACTGAAATACAAATTTTGAATATCCTCCATGGTACTTTCTAGCACCCAGTCGCCGCCATATTTTAAATTACCCGTATTATCGTTTGAAGCGCCAACGATACAATACCTGCTTAACAGATCGAAATATTTTGTCCATTCCTCGGACAATAACAGATTGCATCCTAAAAAGTCGACATGCGATACCTGGTACGTAGTTATGATAAATTGAATATACGCATTTTCGGAAACGTTTCCAGAACTTAGCGTAAAAAATGGTCCTTCAATAAACGGTTTGGCACTATAGAAACCGGAGTAACCATGGAAAACAAAACCGATGCGGTCAATTTGAGATGGCAATACAATATCTTCTATTTTGGTAGAATAATTATACACGATAGGTAAGGTACTGTCATTCACTCCATCTACAAACACTTGATAATCCTTTACGTTTTGGTCAATAAAAAGTATTTTCATATTTCCTAAATCTAATATAGTAAGATGAATTCTCTCGCATGTTTAGCATCTTGGACAAATAAAGACCCCAATAGTATCCCATTCATCCAGTTAACTTCGTTGGGCGTCAGTTTAGACAGCAGCGGAACCCCAGGAACTCAATTGACTACCGGCTACTCCTCCACCGCATGGGGGATAAATCCCACCCAAAACACAACCTTTTTAGTATTGAAGGGTCTAACCACCCCAAACGATAATGTTACCTTTTACATGAAACATGCAGCCAGGTACTATACGGACTCCATTTTCGGACATGGATATAGCTTAACTTCGTCTGCAACGAGTGTGGTTGCGGGAAACCAGTTTACTGTTACTTTTATTAGTATCTTTCCAAATACACCGTATACGATATCGGGTGTTCAGTCCACTGATTTGAACAACGCGCCATTAAATGGGTCCTTGAGTAATTACCAACAAATTGTATTTAACACATCGAGTAGTATGTCTAGCAGTACCTTCACTATGAAGGTAGGGACGACTACATTGAATGTAAGTGTAATGCCCCCTCCGATTTCATATTCTACTACTACTATGGTACATCAATCATCATACGGTAACTATACTATTATACAACTATTATCATCAGATATTAGTACTAATGTTATAACATTCAACCAACCCGTTTCAATTGGTATCATCTTAGTTGGTGGCGGGGGATCGGGGGCGTCCAACAACTATCCAAACCAAGCAAGTGGAGGTTGTGGTGGTGGAGGTGGCGGTGGAGTGTTTGCAAAATCCATTGGGAGTATAACATCTCGATCATTTGAAATCACTTTAGCGCAATCCGTTAGTACTAATTACACGAATCAAGAAACGTTCAATTTTCAGAAGGGCAACCAAACTACTAAGTACAAAAACGGTACTCTTGGTGGAACAAGCACTATTACGTATGTAGAATCTTCGGTGAGTAAAACAATTAGATGTAATGGAGGAAGTTTTGGTTCCTTCGATAGTGCTGGGAATAGCGCCGGTCCAGGAGGTAGTGGTGGAACCGTTGATTTAACTCAAGCAGGTGGTCTTACAGGATTAGGAGGATCTGGAGGAAATGGCGGAAAAGGCTCGCAGACTATTCCGCCAGATGCTGCTAGCACTGGAGGAAATGGTCAAAACATCATGTTATCAGATATTAATATAAATAATTATTATGGCGGAGGAGGAGGCGGAGGCAATTGGAAAAATGTAGAAATATACGGAGGGTTAGGAGGGGGGGGGAAAGGCGCAACTGTATATAACAATGTATCGCAAAATTCAGCTGCAACACCAAACACAGGTGGAGGTGGCGGAGGGGGCAGTGGTGGGAGTCAAGATGGCGTAAACACTTATGCTAATAACCCACAACCAAGCTCTGGCGGGTACTGCTTGATATATTTCCGCACTTAGCGTAAAATAAGTGATAATAGATTTTTTTGCATTTTAAGCAATAATCAAAGGGAGGAAAATCGAGAAGAAAGAAATGAATCGAATTATTTACGAAACTTTGATTTGGTGAAACCCTTCCAGAAACCAATAATTACCGAACACACGATCCCAGTACATGAACAAGTGCTCTTGCACCGGAATGTATTGTGGTGTGTCATTTTATTGTTGTATTATTTAAGATAACATTTTTGGTTCATGTCGTTTCTATGTCATATTGAGTATTGAGCGAAATTTCTATGTCCCATAATGAATTTAGTACATCAACTGAAGATTGTGCGGTAACATTATTATCATCCCCTTCAGGTGCTTACCTATGGGTGGGATGCAAATACATTGGTACTAAGCCTTAACGAGAGAACGAAACTGCGGAATTGAACGAAAGGATACGAAACGAAAATAGGGTTACTGTATTCTACCTAAGGGAATGCACTGTCAAAGGTCACAAACATATTGAACGACTTAAGAGATATAACAAGGAAAATAATAATAAAACCATTTTTATTTTACCAACCCCCCTCTAATTATTGAAACCGGTTTTATTCACGATTTTGTACCGGTAGAAAAGCGTTGCAAAATCCGTGGCAAAACTCCGTGAATCGAAAAAAAAAGATTTTATTAAATAAGTTATTAACCAATTTATCTGACCCGTTTTCTTTTGCGATGATTGACCTCCTCTTCTTCCTCTTCTTCTTCCTCTTCCTCCTGTATAGCCATGGCGAGATATCGGTATAGCCCTTGCGTTTTGTCGAAAGTGCTAAGATTTTCGTATCTTCCTTGCCAATACTGCTGGCCGTAATTCGAAAACAACTGTTCACCTGCGGTTATCTCTCGACGCGAGAAGGATACCAATTTCCCTTTTCGTTCTTTCACCAACATATTATAATTATCAATATCGTGGTTCATATAACGCAGAAAAGAAGAATCAAACGCAGCTCCATCGATGCCCTGTGCGCCTTCGCTGAACTCGGCAGGCAACTCTTTCTTGCTTTTTACCAGCAACCCGTAAACATAGTCGGATTCTGTTCGACGGTCGTTTCTTAAGATAACACTTTCCCCCTCATATCCGCCAAGAACGGAACTATGTTTGGGAATGTTTTTTGTAGCAAATAATCCGTACCCCATTCCCTCCGTTTGACGCACTTCCACGTATTTACTTATTTCAGGAAACTTTTGAGCGAGTTTCCTGTTTATATTGTCGATCAACCGAACCGATTTCGATTGGTATTTCGCTTTATCGATATTTACGTCGAAAAGTTCGGGTGCGAACCAGCCTAAGCGATACTCCTTCGTCCATCGCGACAACATGGACTTGGATATTTGCTTCTGGTCGATGAACTCTTTCGTCTTGAAATCATCTGAACTATTTCTTTGTTTGAATAAATCGTTGATAATACTCCGCTTTTGGCCAACCGTATATCGATCTCGTGTAGTCATTGTACGGAATGGATACGCCACAAAAAAAAACTAATATTTACATGGATTCTATATTTTACATGTAGATTGGCGTGATCCTTTTTTTCGCTTCCTTTTCTTTTTCTTGTTTTTCTTCTTTTTTTTCTTCTTTTTCTTTTTCTCCTTTTTCTTGTTTTTCTTCTTCTTTTTCTTTTTCTTTTTCTTCTTCTTCTTCTTCTTCCTTTTCTTCGTCTACAAACTCGTTCGTCCAGCTTGTCCAGTCTGTTTTTCCAACAATAAAAGAGTCCATATCGGCTCCCGTCGTGAGATCATGAATGATTCTGGTCAATTCGGCGTCAAATACTTTTTTCTTCTTCGCGACCAAATTCAATGTGGTTCTTAAAGCTTCCAGAATATTTCCCCAAGGTTGGGCTCTATTTTTCTTGATGTGAATGGTTTCTAGACGGGCTTTTCTCCACATGCGTTGACTTGTTTCTCTCGATTGAGGGGCAAGATCTAAACTGGCGGGAGGATTCAACATAAGTTGTTCGAACGCGAATTCCAATATATTATGTCCAGTTTGACCAAGTTTGTCTTCATTTTGACCTACCAATCGTCCATCTCTATTGAAATGGGCCAAGGCATTTTGAATACTTTTCATTGCATTTTGAAAACTAGTTTTCTGGAAAAAACTAATTTTTAGAAAACGGTTACCAGAATTGAAATTATTTTTTCGTTGAATTACCAAAAGAAACTACCTAAAAGAACAATGGTAGCTCATATATGGATATGCTTCGTGTAGTACCCGCGTATGCTAGAAAAGCATTGAATAAGTACAACGTGGTAGACGACGAATCGATTTTGTTCGAAAGATACAAGGAGGTAGAAAACCTAACACCCGAAGACGCCAACAGGAAAATACTGGAGTACGAAAAGCAAGACGGGTTATTCAAAGACAAGTACGATTGGTGGTGCCAAAAGATAAAACGAATCAACGATTTTCGACAAAAAGAAGGAGAGAGACAAAAAAAAGAACAAGAACACGTAGAAAAATATAACGCGTATTAGTGTTTTTCGAGATTGCAGAAAAAATTAGATTTTAAAATAGATTCTGTGAAAGTATTGTTTCTGTCATGTCGAAGCAACTCGAAGATATCAAAGCCCGTTTGCAAGAAAACGAAAAGCAACTTATGCTAGAGAAAGCCCCTATCCAATACTCGGAACGCGATAAACCCTTTTACTCCGACATGGAATTGAAAGCGGAATACGAGCTGGAAACTATGGAAGACGAGCATTATCGCTATCAATTAGAAGATGAACGAGAGAAATTGCTTCATGAATTGAAGCAGATCGAGTCAAAACTGGAGAAAATCGAAGCGAGAGAAAACGCCTTTGCTTACTTATCTACTCTTTTCGAATAATTACCAAAAAAACAAAAAAACAAAAAAACAAAAAAAACAAAAAAAACAAAAAAAAACAAAAAAAAACAAAAAAAAATTGGGAAAAAAATGGGAAATCTACAATAATGTCATGGATAAAGTGATCCAGTATCTTGCACGCAAGAAAGTGTCGGAGGGTTTTGTAGTCGAACCTGGGTATTTTTTCAGAACCGGAGTGGGCAACATTACGAAAAAACCCGTCAAAAAGAAAAGTGTCAGAATCACTCCTTCGAGTTGAAATAATTGTACAAGAGATTTTCCGAGTTGCGGTTATGAACCTCTCCACAAATAAGATTAGCGCATTCATATATTTCGCGGAGTATATCGTGTGGACAATTCGTTCCCGTTTTGATCAGTCCGTGTTTTAATAAATGTTTTTTTACCTCTGGCATGGACGCAGCCTTTAGATCGCGTTCTTTGGTGTGAGTGTTGTTTCGAATGGTTTGATTCGACACTAGCACTGATACCTGAGGATATTGGCTCGATTTCCCGATGTTAAACGTGCGCCGCTTGATTCGACGTTGCCTTAAGATCGGTTTCGGAGTTTGGATGGCGTCCCATTGTTTTTGTTCCGACATATTTTTCACTTTCGTCTGCAACACTTGCTCAAACTTGTTATCCTTTGGAGTAGCTTCCAAAGGTTTGATTGTTTTATTATGCAGAGCACGGTAGGTGGGTCGACTGCCGTTTTTCATACTGCTATAGGCGGGCATATGAACAGGCGTATCTGGAGGTGTTGGCATCAAATCCAACGCTGAGTGAAACAAGGTATTGGGTTCTTTCGAGTCCGAGTCCTTCGATTCTTTTGATTCTTTCGATTCTTTTGATTCTTTCGAATCTTTTAACTGCTTGAAAAATTGCACGGAATCCTGAAAATCGCTCGGTCGGGAGGAATCGACTTCAATGTCATGGATCTGTCGTTTCTGCACTTGATCACGTATGGAGCGCAGTATATTTTTCTTAAACGTAGATTGCAACGGTTTCGGTTTGTCGGTTTTTATTTTGATTGGTTTCTTACGCGTTTTGATGCTAAATAAATGAGTGGGTACATGGATGACTTTTTCATCAGACATTTACATAGCCTTCGAAGTATTGCAACGACCCGGAACTTATCTTGGTATTATATGCGGCAAACGAAGCGGCAGAAAGTATTTCGATTGTCGGATTTTGATAGCAACGACGGGATGTTGACGACGGTATGGGGTCCTCCTTTATGGCATTATCTCCATACTATGAGCTTTAATTATCCGACGAACCCTTCGAAACAAGACAAAAAAAAGTATGGCGACTTTTTGCGCTCGCTGCCTTTTGTCCTTCCGTGCGGGAAATGTAGACAGAATCTAAAGAAAACGTTGAAAGACATGCCTTTATTATCCTCTGATATGGCGAGTCGAGCTACGCTCTCCAAATATATCTATTTGTTGCACGAAAAAGTGAATACGATGCTCGGCAAAACGTCTGGACTCACCTATGACGCAGTGCGAGAACGGTATGAGCATTTCCGGTCACGATGTGCCAGAAAAACCAAAAAAAAGGAGAATGGTTGCACCGAGTCGTTGACTGGTGAGAAATCCAAATGCGTGTTGCATATTGTTCCTCGCGACAAAAAATGCAAAACGTTTCAAATGGATCATCAGTGTGAGAAAGTACGCATAATTTAGCCATTTTAACGTTCTATTCCCTTTAGCTAATAATGCGCTAATATATGTCAGAATACAAGGACGTTAAAGAACCAGTGAAAGATGCAGTCACTTTCTGGGGAGAGAATCCAAACGTGTTGATCGGCTCGGAATGGTTCCCGGTTGAAACCATGTCTTATGCTCAAAAATTAAATGCAGTCACACGATTTGTCGTTGTATCTACGGCGCTCTTGTTCCTATTTACTCACAATTTACGCGTTTTACTCGTCTCCGCGTTGACGATGGCCGCCATTTGGGTGATTTATTATTTTCCGCTCAACAAGGAAGGATTCAAGTACATTTCGCCTACCGAGGCGCTGCTTGAAAACGTGGAAATTCCCAATTTGTTCGATACAATTAGTTCCACCAATCCACTCGGGAATGTGTTGATGACGGATTATGACGCGGCTGCCAATAAAAAACCCGCTCCCCCTTCGTATACACAACACAGTCAAGCAGCGATCGTGAATCAAACCAAGCAAATGGTCGCAGAAAACAACCCTCAACAACCTGATATCGCCGATAAATTGTACCAAAGTTTGGACGATCAGTTAAGTTTGGAACAAAGTCTGCGACCCTTCTTTTCGAATCCCAGCACGACCATACCCAATGACCAAGGCGCGTTTGCCGATTTTTGTTACGGAAGCATGGTTTCTTGCAAAGAAGGGAATCCTTTCGCTTGCGCGCGGAATCTGGCTCGTCACGAACTGTAGATTATTTCGTGCAATATGTTATAATGCTCTTTCAATCCGATCGTATAGGTAACGATTTAACCGATCTCACTCAAAACACCATCCAAAATACAAACTATTTGAACCGCGTATTGTCGTACGATTCAAGTGCGAAATCGTCTTTTATGGATTTCGCATCTCAGTATCCAGGTATGATGTCGCAAGGAACGGTGCAAGGCGGAGGTTTAGGCGGTTCCGAAATCGAACAAGAATCGAAGTTGCTTTGGAGTTTGCAAGAAAGACCTTTAGAGAAATTGCAACTTTTCCCGCGACCTTTTGTGACCGTTCCTTATTTAGGAAAAGGTTCCTGCGATCCCATGATAGAGTCGCAATTGTTTTTCGGAGAAATGATCCAGAACAAAAAAAGCGTGAGTCCGATTCTGGAGAATGACTTTAGCAAAATGGATCCGGGGAAAAACTATCCCATCGAAGAAACGGCTTTGAATGGATGGGTTCGGGGCGGCATCGCTTCCCGAGAAAGCGAAGAACAATACTTTAGCGCAAAATCTCGATCTTCTTGGAAAGATTAGTGTCTTCTCTTATTCTATACGATGAGTTCTTTTTCTCTTCCTGGTGCTCCTCTAACGGGTGGACGACGACGATCGAGACGATATCGCAGCAAATCGAGACGTGGCGGCAAAGCGCTGCGACGCCGCAGAACCACGAGAAGAAGATAAATATCTCGTTCCGTTATATATGGAAAAAACGATTGCAATGGGAGGTCAAAAGATGCAAGGAGGAAATAAGTTACATGGAGGAAAAAAGACGTTAGGAAAGTCTAGAAGGTTTAGAAAGAAGGGAACCCGATCGAAGAAATCGTGCGCTTGGAAGCTGTGGTAGAAAGTATATATATAGGAAACTATACACATACAATGGAATATATTACCTACTACAAATCCTTACCGTCTTTTTTAACGTACGCTACCAATCTCGAATATCGGCAAACGATTCGCACCGTGTTCCGATTCGATCCAGCCGTGTATTCGTCGTACGGCGACGAGCCCAATTACGAATCGGCTTTCATCGATGACGAGGAAAGCCGAGACGAGTTGATGTTCGACATGGATGCAGTGAATGTCCACATGAAAATATTATTTGACTTGACGAAAGACGATGCCTTGTTTGTAGCTTTGTACACCAAAGCCGCGGCGCTTTTTCTTTCCGAAGACATTAACATCGGCCAGGCCGTTTTGTGCGGATACGACTTTTTCCGATTGTTTCACTCCGTGATGTGGCATTATCTCACTCACGGAAACGTGGGCGATCAGTACGATAATCTTCTTCGTTTACTATAAATGGCTTCGACGCGAAACAACAACACTGCGGGAAACTATGCCATGCAACAACACTCGATTGCGAAACAGTTTGATCTGATCAAGCCTTTGTCGCCGTTACCTAATCTCGCCGGGAACGGATTGTTGATGGGGAGAATGGCAGGAAGAGATTTAGCGAAAAACGATTGCGACATTGAATCGTTTTTGTTTGGAATTGGATCGACGAATCTAGTCGACCCGCTGCCCCCCGTGGTTCCTCATATAAACCGCATTCCTACTTTAGACATTCTCCGCAAAACGCCCATGGTACTCCCGCCCATCTTGTCGATCGAGCCAGGCCAACGCTACCTTTATCTGAACTGATGTTTGCATAGCGAAAACCATTTTCGGTGCCTATATCAAATCTCATGAAATATGTCATGGCGACCATTCAAATGCCTATCGAGATAGAAGGCACGGCCTACGAAATTATGAAAGATCGAGTGACCATCACCTTTCAGCCCTGCGACCTGCCGCCCATCCAGAATCACGACCAATCCGAGTTACTCGCGCAACTGTTTTCTTGTCAAAAAAAAGAAGAAGATGAAGAAG
>Ga0209550_10000547_pt1 | contig 35587 bp, 23 predicted proteins | sample LauGreSuBDMM15SN_2_FD_187567 | JGI IMG/M metagenome (GOLD analysis project Ga0209550, IMG submission 187567) | Freshwater lake microbial communities from Lake Michigan, USA - Su13.BD.MM15.SN (SPAdes) (version 5) | ecosystem: Environmental > Aquatic > Freshwater > Lake | place: Lake Michigan... | reverse complement strand
AGTTTCCAGTGATGTATCAGTTTCCAGTGATGTATCAGTTTCCAGTGATGTATCAGTTTCCAGTGATGTATCAGTTTCCAGTGATGTATCAGTTTCCAGGAAATCTGCATAATTTTTTAGGAATAATATCGATTTTCGATTGGTATTTAGCGATACTATATTTCCGGACAATGGCTTTAAATAATAAAAGAATCCATACGACTCATGTAGAGAACGCGGTTCTATCCAATCCGATTTATTCGATTGTGTCATATATTGCGAGGATTCTATATCATATAAATATACGGTTTTGGGTATTTCGACGGGATTATTTAGCGGGTTTCGGATTTCTTGCATATATGGATTTTGTTCAAAAAACTCGAATACTTTAGGAGAAAAGGGGAGAACCTTGGTTCGTAAATCATCCACGACAATCCATAGGGGATTTTTCGACTTTCGCAAAGGAATATTCATAAAGGATGTTATATCAAATACGACAACTATTTCGGATTCACCAATTTCTTTATATCCGCGATAGGAATTATTTAGGCGTTCTCCAAACTCCGCGTCTTTTGTGAAATATCCTTCTATAGCAAAAAAGTCGAGAACCCGTTTTTTACATTCATTGTGGAAATACATCTCCATCGCATCGCCATCGCCATCGGCCATACAATTTATATGACATTTAGGAAATCCGATTACAATATTATTTTCGGATGGTAATATTTTATCCTCGGCACCTGGACCCGGCGCGGGATCGTCGTTGCCCTCGGCCAATATTTCGTCCAAATCAGGTATATCATTGTCTTGTGATGGAGAACCATACCCTCCACGCGTGATGGGTGGATTGGTTGCGATATTGTCATTTGCCGATAATTCCACATTTTTGGACTCCAACGGGGGCTCATTTTCGGTTATATCATCCTCCTCCGCCGGCGTATTTTCTATATCCTGCGATGATAAACCATCTCCGGATAAATCTCGAACACTTTCGGTCGTTCCGAGCTCAGGAATTGCCACTGTTTCCATTAAAAATCTGAGAAAGGGTAAATGTTCTCCGTCATAATTGCATTGAAACTCTAAGCCAACCATACAAATATGCACCTGTAGTGGGACCGTTGGAGAACCGGAACAAAATCCATATGTTTTTGACAGTTGTTCTCCATGCAAATAATGAAAATCTTCGTGTTCTCCACTTTCTAAATGGACTACGGTATATGAATGAGTATCATATATATCATTTTCGACGGGGGTCGGTGGTTTGTAATATAATTGATTTGTCAAATCGGGGGATGTGTCATCCGATGTATTTATTATACTATCTATCGGATTTTTCATAATATGGTAAAACGGATTCATTGATATCAATGTTTTTGTTATATTATTTAAGGCTGTCAACATTCTACTATATACAAATGATATATTTTTCTGTTTAACTATTTCACCGAATATATTCATTATAAAATAACTTAAAGTCATACTACTATATAGTATAAGTATCCACCACCACAAGGTCTTTTATACGTCCTATACAAAACACATAATGTGCGATAAATACGGAAATTATATCGGAGAAGGATTTGCTGATGATAATTCGTCTAGTTTTATGTCTCATTCTAGTGATGCGACTATTACAAAAGAACAATATAAAGAAATAGAACGAGTCAAGAACTTGGACCCCGGATATAACAAAATACATAGATATATCAAAAATATTTCTCCAGATGGTAGTATATCAAAAAAACGTATTTCAATTGAATTGTATACGTCGTCGGGAATACCCGGAAATATGATTCGCAGTGCTATTGGAGGGACATACAACCGCGATTACCGAATTGGCAAGACAGATGAATACATTTTCTTCAAAGTGGGTCTAGCCACAGGAGAATGTAAAAAGGGTTCGAATACGCTGTTTTTTGATACACCTGAACAATATGAGAAGACATTTCACACTTATCTATCGCGCGATGTCAAGAAGAGATGGTATGCTAAGTTTAACGCGGAACGAACATATCGCGAAGAGACCGCATCGATTGAGAAGCCGAATAAATCCATTGTTATCCATTAACGAGTCTTCGAATATTATTCATATCATATATCATCACATATAATAGGAACGTTTGTATGTTTATTTTTGTATAAAACAATGGGGGGTCGTAGAATATGTATTTTCAATAATAAATATTTAGCATATTCGCTTGATATATAAATTATCATAATACTATATAAATAATAGTATTATGAGTCTAACTGGTATTAACAATTTATCCTATTTAACGTATAGCGCAATTGGATTAACTGGTGTTATACTCGCCTTTGCTTCTTTATATGATACAGGCGGTGAACCCTCTTCGTCAGCAGAAGAATCTTCTTCTAAATCTATTTTTAATGAACCAGAAGTGCCTATAGCACCTCCACCATCGCCAAATGAGTCGTCTTTATCAAATGTATTTGGCAATGATGAATCGAAACCAGAAGAAGATAGTGGTTTAGGTAGTGTTTTTGGCAATAATGAACCGAACCAAGAAGAAGCTAGTGTTTTTGGCAATAGTGAATCGAACAAAACGACAGGACAACCCCCATTCGGAGGTAAAAAGAAAAAGCGCAGAACGAAAAAGTATAAAAAGGCAAAAAAACACCGTAAAACAAAACACAAACACGCTAAATAACTATATGTTCAAAACGATTGAGATAACGTCGTATCTGGGAACGAGCATTGGATGTCGAGTATTTATCCCTTTCCTGACCGCATTATACATTTTATATCCCATCGTTTTGGCCCTGAAAAGGTTTTATATGTTTGACGTTTATATGGAGACGGTTTATCATCGAAATATCATTGCACTTTAGCGAAACACCTTTTAAAAAACGCATCTACCCCCACCGGGTCTCCGCCAATAACACTATCAGATGGTATATAACTAGTATTTCCCTTATCATAGCATAATATAGCAGGAACCCCGTTAACCATCTTTTTTGTTTTTAAATATGCATATATTTCAAAACATTCGTCTATATCTATGACAAAAGCCTGGACTGTTTCTGGCATACTATTTAACCAACCATGCACTTGCGTCTCGATTTTTTTACAGGGCCCGCACCATTCTGCGCCGAACTTAATAATAACCAATCCCGGATTATTGATTAAATAGTTGCCAAAATGGGAAACGCCATCTACTTTTGTTAAAATGGGAAGACTTGGCATTGTATAATCATATAAAGTATATTTTGTAATTCCTTTTCGCCTAAATATATTTAGGCGAAAAATATAGAAAACAATTTCAGTCCAAATAATAAATGAGTTATAAATTGTCTGAGAATTATCGTCCGAATGGAAACCAACCAGTGCAAATGAACTGTGCAGCGAAACGATGTCCTCCGCAGGCAGTTCCTCCTAATCACAATTTAAATATAAATACTTATTCATTGGATGAAATATTGGGTATTTTTGACCTAAAATATCATATAACTATGGAGGATTTAAAACGTTCGAAAAAAAAGGTTCTCATGTTGCATCCCGATAAATCGAAATTGCCCTCGGATTATTTCTTGTTTTACAAAAAAGCATTCGATATAGTATGTCAATTCTACGAAAACCAAAATAAACAAAACGCGGATATTTCGGCTAAATCAACCGCGTATGTTCCGCCGAAGGCGGTATCTTCCGCGGTGAAACAAGTGGCTGGTGTTATAGAAAAAATGGGCGAAAAAGGATTCCAGAATAAGTTCAATGAACTATTTGAACAAAATATGGCTAAAAGACCCGATGCCGACAAAAATGCATGGTTTAAAACCGATGAACCCGCGTATCAAATCGATTCTAATGTAAGCACCAAAAACATGGGGGAAGTATTGGAGAACATTAAACAGAAGAATCAAGGAATGGTCAAATATGCAGGTGTCCAAAGTTTATATGCGGGCGGACAACCCGGCCCCGGTGCGGGATTTTATGACGACGATGAAACTGTGGGTGGGGATGAATACGTTTCATGCGACCCATTTAGCAAATTGAAATACGACGATTTACGTAAAGTGCATAAAGACCAAACGGTGTTTTCGGTCAGTGAGGCGGATTTCGCCAAAGTTCCTAAATATGCATCCGTAGACCAATATAACCGAGCTCGCGCAGAACAGTCGGGAACACCTTTAGACAAATCCGAAGCAGAAGCTATATTGGCAAATCGAGAACGTGAAATGCAGGAGAAAATGATGCAACGGCAATATCAGTCGAGCTTGCGCACAATGGAATATGAAGAGAAAAACAAAACGGTTATGGCGTCCTTTTTGTATTTAGGAAATGGTTCGGCTAAATAAATATGTTATTTCAAATATTCCGTTCTATAATTGAAATAACAAAACCGGTGAAAATAAACGTTGCTATTATTATATGGAGCACTTGGCGAGGAATAACCATTTGAGTGAACTGTTATATAATTGGAAGAATTGTCGATACTTTTTTTGCACATTGCGCATGATTTGTGTAGAAAATCCATATGTTTCTTAGATGTAAAAATATACTAAAATATCTTTATATCTTTATATCTTTTTCCGGTAATAATAATTACACCTACCGAAAAGAAAAATGATACAAAAACATAATTATTACTTATATATTTTATAACTATGTTTCAAGTAATTTGTTAACCCTTTCCGGACCAAAACGATGAGAAAGGGATAAATACCCTCATATGTATTTGGAAACTTGAAATATTACACAAAACAATTAATTCAATCAATGTTTCAAATATTTTAATAGTTATATATTATATATATATTAAATGAGTAAAAATACAACCCAGAAATTGATGAACAAATAACAAACGATATTACACGCGATATTAATATAATAAAAACTAGAATACAACAAATACCAAAAAATAACATTCCAGAACTTAATGAACAAATTGATTATATATTACGCGAGATTACCGAAATAGATACTATTATGCAAAATATGAAACCAGATAATTGTGATGAATACCCTCACGAGTGTTATAACAAAAAGACGTTATTATTTGCCAAGTTACAAGAATATATAGATATGCTAAAAACCTTAGAAAAACCCATAAATATACCAATACAATCACCTGGAGGAAAAAAATATAGAACAAAAAAATATAGAACAAAAAAATATAGAACAAAAAAATATAGAACAAAAAAATATAACAAAAAATAAATTTTGTAGAAAACCATTAATCATACCCAAGATGAGTGATAGAATCAAAGTTATAAATACCGAAAGAAAATGTTAAGAAAAGAGATTTTTAATTTGTTTTTAATATGGGTTTTGTCTCATTTTTCTTTTCGATTTGTGTAATAGGAGAACGCTGGAGCTTGGAACGAGCAAAAGTATTCGACTATTATCAGGAAATGGTTTATCATCGCAGGATAATATAAATCTACTACATACCACCCATCTGCGGTTTTTTAAACAGCCATTTTTTATCCAAATCTAGCATCAAATTGCGATAGTCTACTCGACGACCTTCTATATCACTATAATCTTCTCTTTGCACCACCGATGGGGGAATAATCATATACCAATTCCCAAGTTGTTGCAATCGTTTCCAATATATGTCTAATGCATACATTTTACTATTATGGGGTTCTCGTATAAGCTTCGTTGCACTCTCTTTAAAATTGTGAATCAATGTGTCATAGTAATGTGAACGGACAATATACCCCGTAGTTGTCTGTATATTAAATACGCGAATACAATAATCGGAAACAGGTTGGTATGGCGGACAATTGTTTCCCCCGATAACAACAACATCCCAAGGAATCTCGGTATTTTGGGAGAACTTTAGCAAGTTTTCTTTCAATAATTCGGGATTTAAAAATTGTATATCATCCTCGCAAATAAAAACGTGTGGCCAGCCCCGGGATTTAGCCAATTCTAAACATCGTATATGACTCAATGTGCATCCTATTGCACCTTGTTGCATTTTTATACCGGCAACGCGTTCTCCAATGATACTTATTCTTGTTATTTCATTCAGCATATTATTTAGCCTATCTTGTCTTTCATCTAAATTGATATATAAAACGTATTTTAACAGTTCTTGGATATTTAGGCCATTGTTTGTTATATGGGAGTTTGTGTATATGTTGGATAAATCCATTGATATGTTTACAGGTATATTGAGTATATAGTTATTTCTATTTATATTTGTATTTATCTATATTCATCTGTATTGAATTATTTATACTATTTCAATGTTATCGACAGATTTGAGTATAGTGGATTCATCTGCGTCTCCAGGTCTAGGATTATTGTAATCAATACCACTATGAATTAATATTGCTACTGATATGACATAATCCTTATAATTTATGGAAATATATCGCGTCTCGTGTATATGCATAACTACTGTCGAAATAGTGTCTCCATCTACCCAATCAAATGTATATTTCATAGGTATTTTTTCTAATAACCCTTTTCTCGGGTCGCTATTCGCAATCCGGTTGATATACTGACCATTCCTATACCGTATAATATTATCATAGGATAATATTATATTTATAATATCCATCGGTAGTTTTGAGAATATTGCGAGAACCCCGGGCGACTGTGGTAGAACAAGTGATACAGACATAGTGGAATTGGTATATGTATATGTCATAACCCCCGTTTTCAATTTTTTGCAAGATTATTCTATATATGTTTATTTCATTTTTTCGATAATATTCTCTCCCATGCATTCATTCTCGCCAATGCTTTATTATGTAAATATGGATGATATGTCTTGGAATAGTCTGTTATAAACAGTCCATCCGGTTCATGGCGGAGAACCCGTGTCCGAAATAGGTCTTTCGCATTTTTAAACGACTGTTCCATAGATTGGTTATTTTTATGCATATGATATATCATACTACGGTCGAAATCGTATGCGGACAACAAATCGGCCTCGCGCACTACATGATATGCCGGTGTATATAGCCCTAAATCGGGAAACCCGTGTTTTTTCACAGTAGAATATGACATAGTAGATACAATGCATTTTGTCATATCTATTTCCTCCTGGGGCAATTTGTCTTTTAAAAAATCCTCTATTTCAGCAACTCCATCGTTTTCATTCATATATTTTTTATCACACATATCATGTATTATAGAGGAGACATATATGAGTCTCTCATGCGATTCCAATTCTGGGAACTTATGAACCTCACTATTATAGATGTTATGGGCAAAATGTAATACATCCATACTATGCGATACTCCGTGCGAATCGTCTATTTGATGACGAGCCGTAATCATCATGACAAATTGAAATAGCTTTGTAATTAAAGATGTCATATATAAATATATAGTTAGATATATTTATATATCTTTATCCTTCGATGATAAACCATCTACGGATAAATCTCGAACACTTCCGGTCGTTCCGGTCGTTCCGGTGTTCTCGCTATATCCTTCCATGATAAATCTCGAACACCTACGCTCATGCGTCGCTTCGGTGTTCTCGCTAAACGGAACATATTATTGATAGCAAAAGTTCTCTTGTATATGTTGTTTTGTGGGCTGGCCTGTAGCAGAGTTGCGTTCATACATCAGTATCTGTATGTCCTTTTTCATAGACTCTATTTGCAATAATAGATTTTGTATTGTGAGAACATCATTGGTTGTTTTTACTACAGGTTGTTGCGGATTTTCATCGAGTTTTTTCTGGGGGGGTGGAGGAATAACTTGCGCGATATCATATTCACGCTGTTTTTTTTGCTGTTCCAACAATTCATCCATATTTGTTATAACATCATCGTCTACCTTTTCACCGAAATTGGGAATCGGTTGTGTCGGCGGTTTTATCATTTTTTCATATTCTTGCTGTCTCTCGTTAAATTGTTCAGTGTAGGTGGACAGTGCACCTGGTCGCAAAACCCGAGTCGGAGTCATATTCTTCATACTGACTACCGATTCTCGTTCCGATGTTCTCGATGGATTCGTTTGAAACTGTTCTATTTTTTTTAAATCGGATAACATATAAGCGATTGTTTTTTGATTCCATATTTTCAGTTCTTCTATAGAAAATGAATGGGCGGTTATTTGTTCATAAAACAGCTTGATTATACCACCGAACCATTGTTCGCGATTTATTTGGATTGTATTTTTTATAAATTGTGGAGAACGTTGTATTACTTTCCACAACATTGTTTGATTATTTACGTCTATATATTGACTTGCCATATGGGGTTTTATGTATTATATTTATATTACTTTTTATTAGTTTCAATAATGGGGTGTCATATAGAATTGCCACATTATCTTACAACGACCGAAAAGAAAAATGAGACAAAAACATAGAGAATACGTTCTTTTCTTACGTTAAATACGGTCCTACCTATACATTTATGCGGAGGGCACTTGCACTACCGAAAGAGTCTTAACCGGGGTCGAACCAGGGGTCGAACCAGGGGGCGGACCAGGGGGCGAACCAGGGGTCGCTTTTTTAATAGTATTGCGCGGAGCAATTGTAAAATGATTATTTATATCTAATTGATTAATTATACCTTCGGTATAGGCTTCGGTGGGTTTTTCATTTATAGATTCTGATTTTATTAATGCCAACATTTCATTCACATCATATACGGATTCATATCCAGTACGATTATGTATAATATTCACGTATGGATGGTTCTCTGATGTCAACCTTTTCTTAAATAAAAACTTCATATTATCCTTTATTTCAATATCATTTACGAAATACAAATATATACTATTTAACAAGGATTGCAATCCTTCAGCTATACCAAAATTGTATGGGATTTTCAATATTTTTTTTACCAGTTTTTTAATTGCTTTTTCTTCGTATTCAGTATATTCATCGTTTTTGTATTTCACTTTTGAACTCATCATTGCTTCGAACTGTTTAAATGCATTTTCATTTTTTTTAAATATATCTACATACAATTTATCTTCTTCGGTTAGATTGGTGGCTTTATCATTGCCATATGTTTCTTTAAACAGCTTAATAAACTCAATCATTTTGTTCAATAATTCGGGGTTAATCGTACCACCACCGTTCAATGTTGCAATATATGATAATGGTATTTTTCGATGCATTGGCTTGTTGCGATACATTTTCTTTGACATATGTTTATTACTACGAATCGAACGCATTTTTTTGGTTTGTTTTCTACGCACCCGTCTTCTTTTGGTTTTATATTTTTTAGTAGACATATCTTATATATAGAATACATAAAATATTTAGATATTGTATATACATGATAGACCCAACTATTATAAAAATATTATTTAAGTCTTTGTTTTTACTATTGCTTCTTATAAGTTTTTATATATTTATAGTAGTGCTATTCTTTAAAGATAGTCATTATAAAGATATATTTTCCGCATGGCAATTTCCGATGCTTTTAGCACTTGTTGTTGATTTATACATAATTGTATAGCAAGAACGCCGGAGCTCGGAACAGTGCGAGTGACGAGCACAGATGTTCGAGATTTATCCGGAGATGATATATAATCGCAGGATAAAGTCATCTATATATAATATCAAATGCAATGGTCGAATATGGTTTAATTGGGGGAGTTAAAGTATTTGTGTCGATATAGTTCCACATATTTGTCTGGGATAACAGTGTCTCTAAATAACGTTATTTTATCGTCGAATCCTAACTCCAACACCCCCTCATCAATATCTTCCATTTTTCCGGTTAACATTGTTATTAAAAAAAACAGCGCATACATCCCACACTCCGTATTTTTTTTTTGATGGTCCTTGCCATTATTGTTATATTCGGTTATATGTAATGATGGAACGATTGTTCGCGATTGGACTTGAATACGTTTTATAAGCTTTTTTATTTCTGGTGGCGCTTCGCGCCCGGTGCTATCGAAATAAAATATAAAAGGGTGGGATTTATCTGGAGCCCCCCCTTCCAAATACTGTTTTCTGCGTTTTGGTTTTGCAGGTTCTCCTAAACTAATATATAATGATACCCAATGAGAACCCGGTTCGTCATATCTATCCAGGTTAAATACTATACCGACCTGTGATATTTTTTTGCGTAATAATTCTTTTATAGATAGTGTGCACAATTCTTCCCATACACATACCTCATCATTATATTCACCAGATTGTTTCGCCCAAGGCAATTTATCTCTTGATACTTTTTTATCAAAATCAATAGGAGATGGGCCTATAAACTTGAAATATTTATATTTACTTTCGTATTGTTTCATAACCATTGATATATCTAAATCGGTTAGCCATTCATTGGGGTTTTTTAGCCATTCCGGAGGATGCGTGGGTGCAAATATAATATTCTGAAGCTGAGTTGACATGGTGTTATCTTTTATTTCGGCGAGCCAACAATCTTCTGTTTTACAATTGACCAATCGTTTTTTCAAAGTTCTCCATATTTCTTGTGGATTGGACCAAGGTATATATTCCGATTTATTATGATATTTGTTATACGCGTCCTTTATTTTTATAAGTGTATCGGGGGTATAGCATGTTTCCGAATTGACAGTTTGATTCGATACGATTGGACTGCAATTACGTTTGCGAGTTCCCTTGCGAACGGGGACGTATGATATGTAATTTATTTCTTGGGATTTCCCTTTGCTCGGTTTGGGATTTAACCGTTTTGTTTTGCGGGACGATTTCGCCATTGCAATATAAGTATAATTTATATGGATAATATATATTATCCATATAATGAAACGAACCGTATCAAAACGAACCAACATAAATAAAACTGCAAAACAACATGAATATAAATGTTGCGATGCGACATTTGATGGAATACATGGATGGTATAAAGCGAGAACACCGGAGGTCGGAACGACCGAAAGTGTTCGAGATTTATCCGGAGATGATTTATCATCGAAGGATAAAGACATTTTATTGAATGACGTGGAGGTTCTCCTTTATCCTTCGATGATAAATACCTTTGAATACATTCGTTCAAGAGAACTCATAAATGGTTTACTAGTTGCAATACATATAAAGATATCCGCGTATAGTAAATAAATATGTATATAAAATATTTATTTGCGTTTGTTATGTGTGGGCTTTATACAACTATAACACCGATGTTTTTAACCCGTTGGTTGAGCCGAATACGGCGACTGGTTATCGCTCCAAAACACCTCCTCCCGATTACTACCGTTCCTACATGCGCAAATATATCAATTACATCACCAAAACAATTCCTAGGAATGATAGGACCAAATCTATATCCCCATACTGTAAAAACCTTATTTGATTTATTTACGGGGGATGGTATTATACAAGGTATTTTCATTAATGGGGAGAACATAACATTTGCAACACATCTTATTTCTACAGAAAAATTGGCATACGAAAAAACCGCGTCCACTAAACGCGGAAATGTCGCCATGACCATTTTCCGATATTTTTTATATTTACTGGGCATATATAAAACCAACAATTTAGGAACAGCCAATACATCAATATTACCCCTATCTTCCCATGTAGATGAAAATACAACTGCAGCATATGCATTATTTGAACGAGATTCGCCATATTTATTGCATTTTTATCATAATACCTCTACTATATCTACTATTGGCCGGATGAAAACGCCATATTATTTGTCAGGGCATTCAAAAAAAATAAATACGTCTGATGGACCTGCTATAGAAACAATCGATTATCATATATTTTCCAAAAAGGTTATATATTACACTATAACGGAGAACCTGACGGATATTTTATCGGAAATCCATATAACAACCAAATACATACCTGTTATACATGATTTTCTATCCACGAAAGACCATATAATCATTATTGATTCGCCATTGGTTTTCGACTTTTCTAAATTGATTCTGGGAAAACTTCCCATACGGTTTGATAAGACACTACCTACATTTATTCATATGGTACATAAAAATACGGGGCATATAACCACATATAGTGTTCCGTCGGCATTCTACGTATTTCATTTTGCTAAATATATAGAATCCTATAATCAAATCGAAATATATGCCCCGTTATATGACTATATTGATTTTGATACTATAGATATAAGTGGAAAATATAGGAAAATTGTCATTGACCGGCAACATAAAACCGCCTATGTATGTAATAATATGCAAACGGAGAAATACAATTTAGATTTTCCAGTGGAAGATAGTGTAGGAAATATTATTTTACGCAATATTGAAAAACGTAAAATAAATGGTTTTGCTAAAGTAAATGACCAAATGGCTATAACGCAAAAATGGATGTTCAATGATATCTTTTTCTGTGGAGAACCTTTAGCCATTCGCCTAAATAATAAAAATGGATTGATGGCGTTTGGAAACACGAATATAACACACTTGGATGCCCCGGGGCGATTTGCCGTTCATCAAACAGGGTGGTCCACGAATAATACAAAAGGGGGTATAATTTTGCTAAATATGGACGATGGAACGGTCATCAAATATTTACTATCGAATAATCTAACTATTGGATTTCATACCATTTCCATTATACGTTGATATACGTTGATAATGTTCTCGCGCTGGCGTCCGTTGCCTTAATATATTTAGGCATCCAAAAATAAGGTATTATATCACCCATTCCTGGATAGAATCTCTCGAAAATACATCTATAGTAGTATTGCTCCGATGTTTGCGGTATATTTGTGCGGACGTCTTTCATCGCGGGTTGATACTGTTTTTTTTCGACATAATTTAGGAAACCGTCTAACGGAACAACCATATCGCAAAAGTCTTGCAATATTTGATATAATGGCCGGTGTGTTCCGCTAACACCATCACTAAACGCCTCTTTTTTCCTCCATAATACTTCGTCCGGCAATAATGAATCCAGTCCGGACGCCGGTGTATATTGGGACTTCGAAAATGCATATCTTAGCCAATATTTTTCGATTTCTTCCGGGAAATGACGAATATTTGGAGATATAGATAAATAATATTGCGTCCATGCTCTATCTAAAAAAGGGGTTCTCGGTTCTAATCCATGCGAAGAAATACATTTATCCGACCGCAATACATCAAATGTATGTATATCGGTTAATAATCGGCGACATTCGCGGTCAAACTCTAATGCATCCGGTGCATTTTTCATATATAAATACCCTCCCAACAATTCATCCGAACCGTCGCCATTAAATATAACTTTCGCCTCGCTATGTTTCGAAATATACTCGCCCAATAAATAATTCCCTATACTAGCTCTGACAGTAGTTGTGTCATAACTTTCTATAGCTCTAATAACATTCGGTATAGCATGACACATTTCCTTTTCAGATATAATGATTTCCGTATGTTTTGTTCCTAAATGTTCAGCCACCAATTTAGCATACTTTAGGTCCACGGAATGGCGTAATCCAATACTATACGTTTCAATTTGGGGTAATTCATGACGTTTATGATATTCGCTCACTAGTGCGGTTATTAAACTACTATCTAATCCGCCAGATAATAAACAGGCAATCGGACGTTCGGTCGTAGAACATCGTTTTTCTACCGCTTCCACTAAATGGGTTTGAATACCGCGAGTTATATCGCGAATCAAATGGGGGGTATCGTTCGCATTCTCCAGATATATATCCCGTTTTTTTGATGAAAAATACAGGTCGTTATACCTAGGAACCGCATTGATATATAGCGGAACATTGGTTAATATATCGACTTCTTCTCTTTTCAATTTAGCTATTTTGCTAAATGCCATACGATGATATCTGATATTTTGCGATATCGGTTTCCATTGCGAACATACTTTATCTGAAAATGTATAAATAGAATATGTTCCCGGTTGGAATTGTTCCACTTTATATCTACATGATGGCATATCGTTGACAAACTTAGATAATACTTTCAATTCCGATGCGAATCCTATCGTAGATTCTTGAGTTGTATGGACTGACGCCGTATTTTGCAGATTTCGGGTATTACCGCTTAAATAATACGGAATATTTTTTAAAAAATGTTTATCGCCCGGTATTGCCGATAAATTGTCGTCGGATTCTTCTATTTGATGAATACAATATAGAGGCCTTACGCCATAAGGGTCTCTTGCTATATATATCATAGGTTCTCCAATAGAAGAGCGTTGGTCTAATAATATAAATGAAAATACACCATCTAATAATTGCAATGTATGTTCTATTCCATATCGTTCATATATCCATAGAATAATTTCACAATCGGAATGGGTATTTGGGAGAACCGGGGCATTTTCATCTAAATTGTTCGATATCAGATATTCTTCATAATTATTTATATATTTACCGCGGTTGTCCGTCATGAGTGCATATAATTCTTTATAATTGTATATCTCACCATTGCAAATCAATATTAAATCGCCTTTTATTATTGGTTGACTGGATTCTTGCGTTAATCCATTTATAGCTAATCGATGAAACCCCATCATCGCTTTTCGGCTAACTTTGCTCAATTGGGAGTTCTCCGGGCCTCTGGCGGAACCGTTTTTGAATTGTTGTGTAATAAACTCAATGGAATATTTATTTTCATAGTTCAATAATGTAAATATTCCGCACATTTTATATAGCAATATTTCACATATAATCTTTATATTTGTGTAAAAAGATTATATCGCATCATCTGGAGAACATGGAACCAATATGGAATTATTTAACAATGTTCTCCAGATAATATAGGATTCGGATATTATAATTATTATAAAAATATAAAGTTATTTTACTAATAATGTATATATAATCTATATAAGTATGTCAAATATATTTACATATAATTTAGCTAGCATATTAAAAAGTTCTCCACAACCACATGAAATAAAATCGACGAACTTAACTTACGATGGATTTGCTAATATACATAAAACCGAAGTCGAAGGATATTCGTCTTTGCACGATAATGACGATTATATATCAGTAGACCGTTCCGATTACGCAATATATTCCGAAAAGTCTATAGATAGTCCGTATGAAAAAAACACGGTTATTTCCAATTCTCATACAATGGATAATATAAATACCAAGGATGGATTTGTTGCAAATGACCCAGTTTTAGTGCATAATGCACCGAAATCATACGAACCGTTAATAAAAGATATTATTGTATCCAAACAATTTGAAGAATCATATATGAGCACAATAAATAGAGTATATATAGGTTCTCTAACAATTGTTGGATTATATGTTTTATTTCGATATCTAAAAGAGTAATTTATATAAATATAAATATATATTACACCTTTGGACATTTTAAATATTGATTTTTACGAGAACGTTGAAGCTCGGAACAGTGCGAGGAACAGTGCGAGGAACAGTGCGAGGAACAGTGCGAGGAACAGTGCGAGGAACAGTGCGAGGAACGGTGCGAGGAACGGTGCGAGGAACGGTGCGAGGAACGGTGCGAGGAACGGTGCGAGGAACGGTGCGAGGAACGGTGCGAGGAACGAGCACAGGGGTACGACTATTATCCGGATATGAGTTATCATCGCAAAATAATATAACTCAATAATATAAATGGAAAATAAGAAAGTAAAAAATCGTTCATTCTCCGGAGAAACTTCTAATTGCCACTTTATCCTTCGATGATAAACCATCTCCGGATAAATCTCGAACACTTCCGGTCGTTCCGACCTCCGGCGTTCTCGCTAAAACTAAATCTGCGAGAAAAATAATGAATTATATCTCGTTGTAGAGATTTAATCAATGAGTTCCCAGAATATTATAAAAATAAAAATGTATAAAAATGCCATGTTATCCTGAAATGCCATTATAACTTTATTCTTTTATACAATTCTAAAGCAACTAATCCGCCTAATATTTGCGAAATACAATATGGTATTATTTCGGTATTTTGTATTTGTCCGGCAGCTGCCATTGTAATGGTAACAGCGGGATTTATATGTCCAACAGAAATATTCATAGTTAATAGTATAACAAACGCCAACGCCGCGCCAATTGCAATTGGATTCCCTGTTGCTAAAAAAATATATATGAAAAACGCCGAACCAAAAAACTCCACAAGATATTTATTCAACATCATTGTATATATATATATATATATATATCATTCATTTTTTATTTATTGTTATATTTATTATTCGATAAACCTCGACCCGCGACGCTCGTTAGCATTGAGTTTTGCAAAAAGTCGATTTATTTAAGCAATCAAACGGAACTGGGCATCCTAAATTGCTACGTTTGGTCAACAGATTTCGCGTTCTATTGGTATTTTCATCTGGTTTTTTGCCCAATACTGGAATACCACCATAAAACGGAACCCCTGTAGTTCCAGGCGCGTTAACGCATTTAGGCGGAACTACATACCCACCACTGCGAACACGATTAAGAGCCTGACCTACAATATTTTTATCAGACGTATTTGTAAACGATGTAGGCACATTCGCAGCATTAAAACTACCTCGACCTATACCAATAATACGTCGATTTGCTGTCGACGTAGACGCATCTCGATTGCCATACCATTTCTTCACCATTTTTTGGGATGGCGTCGTTCCGTTAATTGCAGATACCGTATCTATGTAGTTCTGACGTCCTATAGCAAAGGACCCGGTTCCGTCGGATGTTGCGTCTTTTTGGGGCATCGCGTTTGGATAACTTAAAATACCATTATTGATATTGTTTCGTCTGTACATAAATATTTGAAGCATAAGTAGTATATTATACAATGGTATAATATTTTACGGACATATGAATATTTACCTGCGACGAACTGCCATCAACGAAACATAGGATGAGTTTTGGAATCCACCGTTTTTCAAATCATTGTAATTTCGATTTTGAGCCATCAATTTCTTATATTGTATATAATCCGACGAATCGGGAACATATTTGACATTGCATACCGAAGCCGGAACCCCGGTTTCATCACATACAGAGATGATAGACCCTATATGGCTTTTCCATCCTGGTTTACTCGCATTCACTTGATTCGACCCGCCACATACATAATTCGTGCGTTGCAAATAATCGCCTAAATTGTTAACTGCGCGAAAGGGTGTTGTAATGCGCGCCTTTCCATTATATGTATTACCGGCGTATGCAGTATTCCAACTTTTTACTAATACCCGTCTTGCCATAATTTGTTCGCTAGATTTTTCATTTCCGATAGTTTGTCTTGGAGACCATCCGTTAAATGGTCCCCCACCTAGTTCAGGTCCGGATGACATGTTAATATATACTTAGTTTAGAAGATATTTTAAATATAATATATATATATATGTCTCAAAATACTCATTCAAGCACCAATTCCGAGAACTCTATGTCAAGCTTCTCGAGTAGGTCCAGCGAGTCCGGGTCAAAAAACAGTTATATAGATATAGGTAGTATTGCCAATCGCAGTGATTTAACTGATATTGTTGCACAAAACGCCTATTACAAATATGATTCTGAATGTCTGCGGAAAAAATCCAATTGGAGTAAAACCCGTTCAGAATATAAGTTCGACCACCCAGATTTTAACCCAAAACAATTAAAGAATGCTATACATACACATTCTTCTAAATTGGAAAGTTTATTAAAGCGTATAGAAGACTTGGATAAACGCGATATGGACAAGGATGGGCGAAAATACAAACATTTTATTTTTTCCGATATTAAAACTGGATTGTATGGAGCAAAACTTATTGCGGGGGCATTATTGGCTAAAGGCATGCATTTAGGATATGGCGCAACGCCATTGGAAAAACCGACGAAAACAAAGACATATAATAAAATTATCCTGGATGGCGACGATGAATTGACGAAAACCAAATACAATAATTTTTATTTATTGTCGTCGGTCGCCGTATATGACCAACCAATTAGCGTTGCCATGAAAAAGTCTATTTTACAGAAGTTCAATTCTAGACCAGATAATATATACGGAGAACTAGCCCGCATTATTGTTATGGATAGTGGGTATAAAGAGGGGATTGACTTATTTGATATAAAATACGTGCATATTTATGAACCCCAAACGACCATGGCCGACCAGAAACAGGTTATTGGACGTGGGACTCGCACATGCGGTCAAAAAGGTCTCAGTTTTCATCCAACAAAAGGATGGCCTTTACATGTATTTATTTACGATGTAGAAATACCTCAAGAACTCCGGGCTCAAATGTTGGGTTCTCCCACACTGTTTGATTTATATATGAAATCCATGAATATTGACTTCCGATTATTTAATTTCCAACATGATTTGGAAAGAGCAACTGTGTATGGCTCGGTAGACTACGAACTAAACCGCGATATACACAATTTTGCGATTGCTCCCGACGAAGATGATATAATGTTCGGCGGAGCGAAAAAGAAAATTGTAATAGACCGAAAAATGCCTAAACTTATATTGGGATTTCCGTCAAATGGTCCGATGACATTTGAACAAAACCGGGAGTTTGTTCGCAAATACTATAGCCAATATGCGTGGAAAGATGTCAAAATGGAGAACAATTGTGCGGCTAAAAAAGGGGGCGCGGACCTAATTACATATACCCCCACTCAAGATTTTATACGAAATTATTTTACACCCATCAACCCAGTTAAGGGAATGCTTCTATGGCAATCTGTAGGAACTGGGAAGACGTGTTCGGCAATTGCTGCGGCCACATCCTCTTTTGAAAAAGAAGGCTATACGATTTTATGGGTGACACGAACTACCCTAAAAAATGATATATGGAAGAATATGTTCGACCAAGTATGCAATGAATCTATTCGCAATAAATTGGAGAACGAATGTTTAAAAATGCCTGATGAGCAAGCGAAACGAATGCGATTATTGTCCGATGCATGGAGTATTCGACCTATGTCATACAAACAATTTAGCAATTTGGTCAGTCGTCAAAACAATTTCTATGATGCATTGGTCAAAAAAAATGGGGAATCCGACCCGTTGCGCAAAACACTTCTTATTATTGATGAGGCCCATAAATTGTATGGCGGGGAAGATTTATCGTCAATTGAACGTCCCGATATGAATGCACTAAATGCCGCTCTCCAAAACTCCTATATGGTTAGCGGGAAAGATTCCGTGCGCTTATTATTGATGACAGCAACCCCTATAACAGGAAATCCAATGGAATTAATCAAACTGGTTAACCTATTAAAACCGATGGATAAACAAATGCCAGATGAGTTCTCCGAGTTTTCAAATATATATTTAAATGAGGACGGGCGATTCGACGAAGCCGGCGAAAAACAATATTTAGACGATATTGCCGGATATGTCAGTTATTTAAATCGCGAAAAGGATGCCAGACAGTTTTCGCAGCCGATTGTCCGGTTTATAAATGTTCCATTGGTAGAAGATATAAAGGAGGTTTCTAAATTGGATAAGGCTCTATTTCGAGAACAAGTTATGGGAGAAATAACCGGTCTACAAAAACAAATCGAAGAAAATAACGATAAGATTGATTCGGAATTGAAGGGCGCCAATGCATTAAAGTTTGGGTTTCTAAAACAAAAATGTAGCCATCTGGAAGGAAAGGCTAAAAAAGCGTGCGAAAAAATAGTAAAAACCCATATAACACAAATCGTAAAGGACGTAAAAGAGGGTATTCAAGGTATAAAAGACAATATTAAGGATTTAAAGACAGCTATAGTAAATAAAAAGCAGTATAAACAATCCATATTGGAAGCTATGAAAACGGATACATCAGAAGAAACTGCTCGTAAGACAGAAGAGTTAAAGAACTCCATGTATTACACTATAACGCATCAATGTGGAAAAAAAATAACGGATTCAAACAATATCGAAACTGTCATTAAAGATATACCGGATATTGTGGAGATTAACAATCAGATGAAAGTATTGGATGCAAAAATAGACAAATTGAAACAAAACTTGGAAATTGCAGTAGTTGCCCATAAAAACCGCTTGCAACATATAAAGGAAATGATGCGCGGAGATATAACTACCGATGAGAAACACTTACTTAAATCGATATTAAATGAAGAGAGTAAACACGGAACGAAAAATATACATACTTTAGAAAATGCAATCAATCAAGAAACCAAAGAAATCGAAAAAGTCAAGAGAGCCACATTGAAAAATAAGAAACGAACTATCCGAAATATTAAAAAATCCATGAAGATTGCGATTCGCGATAAAAAAGAAGAGGCAAAAGAAATCGCAAGACTTGAGAAAGAAGAAGAAAAACTACGGCAAAAACAAGGAGTTTATTTGAACGAAATTAAAAATACGTATGTAAAAGATATAGTTGCAAAGCATGAAGATATGATTGACGCGGACATTATAAGTATGAATGATAAGTTTGAAGAGTTAGAATCAAAAAGACTGGCAAAAGAGGCCGTAAAAGCAGAAAAAGCGCAAATTGTAGCGACTAAAAAACAACAAAAAATATTGGAAGTTGAACATAAAAAGACGATGAAATTACAGAAAATGGCAGAAAAAGCACGCGAAAAGAACAACAAAGAACAAGTGAAAGAACTGCAAAAACGAGCAAAAGACCAAGAACGCAACGAAAAACAAGCAGAGAAAGAACGTATGAAAGCAGAAAAAGCGCAAATTGCAGCTACAAAGAAACTACAGCCAACCCAAAAGCGCAATAAAACGGTCAAACTGAATTGACCGACCAAATCGAAAAATGAGATATAATTTGTTAGTTGCTAATATTTCTTTTATTGTATTATAAATACCCTCTCAGGAGATGGTTTATCATCGAAGAAGAAAGTTCAATTCCGACGGTCGTTCCGACCGCCGGCGTTCTCGCAATACCTACACAATATGTATATTGATTGAGGAATAGCGAGAACGCAGGAGGTCGGAACGACCGAAAGTGTTCGAGATTTATCCGTAGATGATTTATCATCGAAGGATAAAGTTATTTTTCGTGTTTCGAACCATATACATGTTTATATTTTTTGCGGTTAACTTTATATTATATTATAGTATAGTATATGCTACCCACAAAAAAATACAAACATCAATCAGTCGAGTTTTCAAAAGTATTTAGTGATATTATGTTTAACAATCAACCTCCGCGCGATAATACATTAGCTCAAAAAAATGTTTCTCATACTGTATTTAAAGTATCTTACGCCGATAAATCGAGAACACCGGAGGTCGGAACGACCGGAACAACCGGAACAACCGGAACAACCGAAAGTGTTAGAGATTTATCCGGAGATGGTTTATCATCGAAGGATAAAGGGTTATCATCACCTTATAAAGAAAATATAGAATATACTATTGCAGAAGGGTATGATACTCCATTGATTTTGACAGTTCCCCTATCTGACAATAATTTACCACCGCCATCGGATAATCTATCTACGTCTAGCCCCGAGGATGGAGTTGTAATAGATGACGTGATATTGACGGAAGAACCATCATTTGAATCTATAAATAGTCAACCAACCAATGCGATGAATGAGCATTGTATTCCTCCTACGGTCGTTCAGACCTCCGGCGTTCTCGCTATATCCTTCGATGATAAACCATCTCCTGATAAATCTCGAACACTTCCAGTCGTTCTCGATATCCCTGCCTCCAAACTTAAAATAAATAAGGTGAAGTTTAATAAAATCAATATTGATAAACATGTAAATATTACAGGATAGTGTATTCGTGTAGTATCCCTTTCCTGACCGCATTGTAAAGTTTATATGTTTCTCATTGTTTTAGTAGTGAAATAGCGAGAACGCGGGAGGTCGGAACGACCGAAAGTGTTCGAGATTTATCCGGAGATGATTAATCATCGAAGGATAAAGTGTATTATACTAATATAATGGAAAACCTCCACTTATTTCATTATATACTTTAGCAATAATTATAATAAGTCATTTCTATAAGATTTTGCATGTTAAGGAAGATTCACGCGTTTATTTTTCGGATGGGTTATAATTATATATTTAATAGCCATGACATATTTTTTGTTATATAATTTTATATAACATATAATATATAGAATAGAATGCCTATTTCAGCTAGCATAACCGCAAACTCTATAGATTTAGAAAGTATATCTACGATGTCTGCATTGTTTGACCTTTCCGAGAACGTTCCAGCATACAATCAAAAATTGGAAGATGAAATCGTATACAATTTAGCAACTGAGTATACCGTAGACGACATGCACGACATTACGACACAAAATATATACACCAGCCCTCATTCCGGGACACAATTCTTCACTAACCGCTTGACTCCTGATTCTCGCGAATTATTTGACATAGTTTTGCCCCCATCAACAAATGACGGTAATTTCGCATTATCTACGCAATACCTTAGAGACCCCGACTTTACATTAGATTCGGTTTCTGTTAATATAGGAAATAATATTCAGAAAACAGCCGCTATAGTAGACCCTACATTGTCATTGTATGATTCATTTTTGAATATTACTGCAACCGAAAATTATGGTCCGTTTTACGATTCGGATGAAAGTTTTAGCTGCACATTTGATGATTCTGCAAACAATAATATAATCCGAGCATTAAACTCGCATATTAATACAACCGACCATTCGTATCCTCTAACCATTCGCGAAGATATTAGTTTCAATACAAATTGTGCATTGGCTATAAATCCAAATAAATATTTCACGGTGGATTCTACTACTGGAGAACTTATCACAAATGATATGCCTGACGAAAATCGCGCAGATTTGAACGGGTTCACTATAAATACTTATGTAGAAGCAACCAACGATAGCACCGAATATGGAACATATCAAATTATACAAGCAAATGATGTGCCAGAAATAACTGTATATAAAAATGAAGAACTCAGTGATATAACAAATGTGCCATTATTTGACTTAAATATTGGATTAGATGGTTCCAACAATTTACCTGAATACATACCAACTGAGGTATTAACCCCCAATTATATGTATAATAGTATATTTGATACTGATATCGACCCTTGGGCAACAATCCCTGGTTATGTATTTTCGATTGACGTAGTAGATGTATCCAATGCGGGATACAGTTTACGCGATGTGAGTTTTGCAGAAACCTTGCAATATACAAATATATCTGATAATGATTTTTCGGTATTTACTATGGATAATAACTATCTAACGGATAATTACAAATATATGAACGATTATGTGCAAGGAAACCACTCTATTGTATTCAACGACGCCAGTGTTAATATTATTCCCGGACTACATGCAAATAGTGCGAATATTTCATCTGACGGATTTTCTCTAAATAATATCATAGAAACATTGCCAGGATATTTATGCAATAATGGTCAGATTTTGTTAAATATCAATTCTACTACAACTAGAACCACTGAAACCCAAAATAGTGGAGTAAATGAGACTGATTTATTATCATCAGTTGTAATATATAACGATGAAGGGAGCGCGCAATCCAAAGTCGGCATTAGTGAAGAATTAAAAACAAATAAATATGTAGAATATACAAATACATTACTAGTTAAAAAATCTAGCGTTGATGTGAATTATTCACAATCAAATGGAGCGTCATTCAATTTGGTTAATAATAACACCGTCGTAAGCGATTTATTTAACCCGGATGAAATTGTATTTAATTCGTTTAAATCGGTATCGAACAATACGTTAGAAATATTTAGAATTAATACAACTCAACTATTGCAAACGGATTCGGCCAATCTCATTTACGATAATGCCACAAATACAGCAATGCCAGACTTTTATGCATTCGGATATATAAACAATTTTTCCATTATAATAAATGAACAAGGTAAAACGGTAGATAAATTGAAATTGCAATTACAAATGAAACCTTTAACCAATCTCACACTATTTACAGATGCATCGAATGCATTATGGGGATTAACGAATAAACATGACAATATGGACCTACCCATAGTATCGTCGAATAATTCAAGTGCTTATCCAGAAGATATAACTATATATCAAACATCTCTTCCGTCAACTTGGCCAAACTTATACCCGGGAACAATGTATAATAATAATGAATCAAATCTCGATAATGAAATTGATATAATGCTTAGAACTACAACCGAACAAATAGACTATACCATTACATTAACGCCAACCCCCAGTTTTGCAGGTTCCAATATAGCATATAGATATGACGCTTATATTAGTTGGGGTAAAAATGCAATTGATGCCGAATCTCCTACCAAACCATGGCAAATTGTAACCAGCGCCAATATTTTAAATCAAACCAATACAACATTATCTACCGTAATTGTCGATAGCAATTCATATGCTCTAACGCCTGACTTTTTGATAGAAGGAGCGAGAAACGTAATCTTGATTAAAAAAACGGTTAGCACAACCCCACAATGCGATTTTAAAGTAGGATTATTACCTTATGATAATTTAACACTTACTACACCCGAAGTTGTTGTTGTATATACATACTATTTAATCCAGTATACCCTTACAGCTGACGCCAATGGAACGAAATATACGAATACAACACAATTAAAAAATATCGTATCGGTTGAAACAAATCCATCTATCGTTTACTCGGAAATACATTATGTCATTCCGGAAGAATATATTCCGAAGATGTCATTTTCGGGTGTGTTAACATCGACAGACTTTAAAGAGTTTGATGCAACCGTCGTTGCATACAATGACGACGAAACCACTACTGATTTAACAGATATACATCCAGCTTCGGCATTTTACGCATTGCCGTTAATTATGAATCTAAAAATGATGTATGAAACGGTGGAATCAAATGCGGATATTACAATCAATATTGGCGGGTCGTTAGAAGGGACATCGCTATATTCATTAACTTCGGTATATGGTTATTCCGTTAATTTTCAGGCAACTGGAGCATCAACCTATTCAGTTGATTATTTCAGTTCTCCTGTGGAAACACTGTCGTCTATTATTGGAGATATGCCGTTATCTGTTAAAAACGGATATGCGAATATTCTAGAGTGGAATACAACCGATTATTCTATAGGGGTATCTGGTTCCGATGGAACCACGAACGTCGCGATTGTGGATAGTTCAAATAACATCATGGCGGTTATAACAACGCATAATTATAATTTTTTAAACACCAACTCCTTTATAACTTATTGCAAAGATGATATATGGAAGATTGACAAACACATTGGCGATAATATCGAGGACTTGGCATTTTCCTCTAAGGTTATCTCAACGGATTATACGTATGATGAAAATAATAACACGTTTACGATTGATGAAGGTGTTTATATCGAAGGTAAAAATATTACACTAACCGACACATCCATATTAAATGTAGGGTATATTTATACGTTTCGTTTATCGCAAGATAGTATTTCCATTAATATGATATCATCCGCGTCGGAAACTTTAGAACCAATTAGTGGTCTATATTATCAAGTAGGAAGTGGCGATTTTTACACGAAAATTTTGCATTTACATAAATACAGAGGGTACCTAGGAAGTCAATCAGTAGTTCAAACATATTCTATAAATAGAAGTATATTAGTTGCCCAATTTAGAATAGATACAAGCTCAAATGCACTCACTCAAAGTTTCAATGTGTTTAACGATACCACCGTATATGTAAACAATTTAGTAGATAATGAAAACATATCATATGGCGGAATTGGATTAAAGATTACATTTAATCTATCCATGTTAAATGATTCTTATATCCAAAATCATCCCGTGTATACAAAGGGTGATAATGTTATAATAAACATAACAAATCCAAATTATAACGGGTTTGCAGGAGAACATATAGAGAAAACGTTATTAGACTATAACTTATATGAGTTCTCAGGTCCCAATTTTAATAACACCGGAAAATCAGTTAAAATTAACTCATCTAGATTGAAATTGAAAACCGATTCATTTGATTGCAACATTGCTACATATTTCCTGAAATTACTACCGGCCAGAGCAAATATTAAGTTTATACCTATATATTTAGGTTATCCGAATGATTACAATTGGGAAGATGTTTCCTATAATATTTTTTCCGCAGAATATTACGATTGGCTATTAAGCAATGACGGTGGATATGGTTATGGAACATCCTCCAATCCCGAACTACATATCCAATTTTCTCGCATACCGCAATATACTTATAACGTATCAATTAGTTATGTAGTATGCGCTCCTCCCCAAATGCATTTTACACAAAGAGGAAACTTTATACAAGAAACCAGTTTACCATACGACCCATCTGTCAATACATCGAATGTAAAACATAGCTATCTTCCAATAAGCACTGATGATGTATATTATCCATTTACAAATCGCGTTTATCAATTAATGGATGGAACTACTGCCGTATCATTCGATGCAAATAATCTAAACAATGTCATGTTTAATCATAATGTAAATAAAATACCAGGGGATTATGTTTCTACACCGGATTACAATGTGAAAAATATGTATGTGAGGGGAAACAATTATGAAATTAACCTGTATTTGGGAGATAAAAATAATAGTTCGCCCATTTTTATAACTACTATATTCAATGCTAGTTCCGATTTATTGTTGGATTTATCGCCGGTTGAAAGCAATTATTTTTTAACACTGGTGGAGGCAATTAACGGTTCATCTGGCGCAAAGGTTCGATTTTTACAGCCTATACCAGGAAACATAGAACCTACTGTTCAATTGCCGGAAATATTCGCAGATTATGATGAAATCGCAAACAATATTACATTCAAAGTGGATTCCTTCTTTTTACTGGGAAATAATAAATTAAATACCCATATTTTGAATGGTATTTCAGTAGATTTATATACGCGTTGTTTGGTTTCAGATAGCTCTTCTAATCTATATGTTAATGTTTACAAATATGAACCAATCGCTAACACATCCCCTTCCCAAAACCAAACAGTATCAACCATATTTTATAATACGCGAAAGGTGAAACGAATACCTCTACCTTTATTATTCGCGAATAATGCTCTTCCCACTTGGGAGAATACATTGGCGTCTATAAATTATAATTCGGTTGCAAATATTGCTTGGGAAGATGATACAGTGTTTAACAATACAAACACGACCATATTTGCATCATTGGTTAATTTTAGAAAGAATGTTTCCATAGAAATATTACCACTTATATTTGCAGCAGAAACAAACGGACTTCGCAAAGCGACCATGGTGAATAAACAACCTCTATTGCAACTTGTGAATAAATTGGGTATGCCAATCATTAAAATTGATGGAAATGGTGTTATACAAACTCCTATTGTATCTACAAATGCTGTTATATTGCAACCTCCTACATCAAATACTATTAACAATACGCTGAGTAATTACTTTTTATATTCTGTGTTGACAAATAAATCAGATAATGTAATTTAATGGTTTGAGTATATCATAGGTGAGTTGTGTTATTTATATAAAAGAATCATAAAAAGAATCATAAAGTAATACAATATACTATAAATTATTATACGTAATAATTTATATTTTAGATAATGATGATTCACTTTATCCTTCGATGATAAACCATCTACGGATAAATCTCGAACACTTTCGGTCGTTCCGACCTCAGGTGTTCTCGCTTATATCATGCCAATTTATGGGTTCTCTAACATCTCAATGCGCTTCGCCAATTCGTTGTTTTGTTTCGTCAATTCTTGAACGGACTTTATCAACGGTGCAATAAACTCTTCGTATCCAACAGTCAATCTATCTAAACCGTTATTCACTTTATGGTCTTGGTATCCCCCGAAATCGACCGACATTGTTTGCATAACATGTTTCACCTCTTGTGCAATAACGCCATGATGATATCTATGACGCTTATGAGATTCATCCTTTATAACAACGGAGCTAGGTTCTACGAAAAGGGTAGTTCCATTCGCAGAAATCTCGGCTTTATTATCAGCGTTTACATAAACCGTTCCATCGCTATTTAGAGAAACACTACCTGTAAATAGGAGATTTCCGCTGACATCGACTGTTTCTTTCAATAAATTGCCGGTTTTATCTATTAATACTTGTCCTCCATTGGAAACATAGTTTTCACGGAAATCCCACACAAAATCAACCGGTCTAATTTTGTTTATAAAGTCTAACCCTAACACCGTATCGCGAATATCAGATTTATCTCGTATATCGGACCGGTTTTGAACAGCACCATATGCATACGTTGTCGTATTTACATCACCTAATTGCAATTGATTATTGCCAGTTATAATACTGTTGTAGCCTAAACAAGTTGTATTATTATTAAATACGGTAGTTCCGGATGAAAACCCCAATTTATTTCCGTTTGTTCCTAATGCGGTAACCGTATTTGATACTGCAATACCATGATTTATTAATAATTTATATAACCCGATAGTATAATTCGATATCATAATCATATTACCTTTTGGGGATACTATTGCACTTGTTGTATTTGTAAACAAGTTTGCGGGATAATTGGCATATGTCGTATATGTTGCACCATAATCAAACGATACGACTATTCCACTTGAATATTGGAATCCATTACCACTATATCTATTACGTCCGCATATTATTTTTCCATCATCTGAAAAACTTGCTTCAAACAAATTGTTATTATACTTACCTGCACCTGTTCCCGGGTTGATTGTTTCTTGTGCCCCGGAACCACTCGAACCTGGTATAAGTAATTGGTTCCAAGTATTGCCATAATTGGTTGAAATAAATGGGGCATAGGGACCCATCTGAGTCAATATTATTTTAGAACCATCTGGCGAACAACTCAAATATAAATATAATACATAATTTCCAGAAGTACCTATATATTCATTTACGTTTATACCACCAACTTGAGGATAAAATCTAGTCCAAGAAACACCGTAATTGGATGACTTGTAAATTCGCCATGAGCTGTATCCTATTGTCACATATTGATATTGTCCATCAGCCGATATAGCACACCCAATTTCCGACGCGCTATCATAATTGAGTAGGTTTGCAATAAATGAATTACCATAATCGGATGATACGTATGCAGTACCGTAATGATTTACTAGAATATATTTACCAGATGCCGAGACTTTCATTATTGTGCCATTTGCATAATTTGCAGATGGAAGAACGGTCATCGTTGTAAATGTTTGACCATAGTCACTAGATTTAAACCAAACCGCATTATTAGTATTAAATACTTCAGTTGCTGATATATATTGATATTTACCAGAATAAGAACCTGCAATATGGTTTACAGTAAATCTACTAGAACTTCCACTGGTTGGAAGATTCACTTGTGTAATTCCATTAAACGTTGAACTTGACGACCATGTTGTTCCATAATCAGATGACCTATGATATGATAGAACTTCATTGCCATTTACTGTACGATTATAATTTATGCCCATATTCATAGCTTGATATTTACCATCATAACTTATATATTTAATTGATTGCATGGCAGTTAAAATTAAAGAAGGGGTTTGAAATGATAAATCAACGCTAATATTAGAGGCGTCTACAATTGAATAAATAGATGGAATAGAACTTGCGGAATATATAACATCATTCGATATTGTATTATCCGAGTCTAATCCAGCAGGTCCAGTTGCACCGACAATACCAGGTGCTCCTGTGTATCCAGTAGCGCCAGTAGGTCCAGTTTTACCAACAATACCAGTTGCTCCCGTATAACCCGTCGGACCGGTTGCGCCGGTTGCCCCAGTAGGACCGGTTGCGCCGATTGCCCCAGTAGGCCCGGTTTGTCCAGATACCCCTGTAGGTCCAGTATATCCAGTAAGACTTGGAATAACACCTGCGGCGACATCTGTAATTATACCTATAGTAGCATTTACACCATATTGTATTTTACCTATTATACCAACAGTTTGATATTTTCCGCTGGAAGATATTGCTACGGCAGTTGTTTCTCCTGAAACTACATTAAAATTATTATTCAGAGTCCAGGTATTTCCGTAATCATAGGATATATAAAACCCCCCACTATGACTTAACCCTAATTGAAGATTGCCAGTAGAAGATACTGCTAATGATTGCCAAGTGGTAGATGCGGATGACGCAATTATTGACCAAGTAGTTCCATAATCAATAGACTTGTATATGTTTCCACCATCAATTCCTGCAATTTGATATTGTCCTGTAGAAGACATTGCACATGCATTCCAATTATAACCTGTGAATGAAACATAATTTATAAAAGTAGCTCCGTAATTCGTTGATATAGATAAATATCTAGTGGAACCTACGGCAAGTTGATATTGACCACTAGATGACATACATACTCCGGTCCAATATGTAGAAGAGTGAGTAGAAGCCGCCCAAGTAGCACCATAATCAATTGACCTATATACATATGAGCCATTTGATACAATTGTTTGATATTGTCCAGTAGACGAAATTGCGACTGACGACCATGATGTAGTTGGAATTGAACTAATTAATGCCCAAGTTGAACCAGAATTGATTGACCTATAGGCTTGTCCATTAAAAATGACAGCTGTCTGATATATAGCATCGGAGGACATAGCACATGCACTCCAAGAAGCGGATGGCGCCGAATTGTTTATTGTCCATGTAGCTCCATAATCGGTCGATGTATATATATTTCCACTATTTGCCCCGGCAGTTTGATATTGACCGGTAGACGAAACTGCAATCGCGTTCCAATTTGCGTTAGGAGATGAACTTGCGGTGGAAAAACTTGTTATATAATCCAGGGGATTTCTACCAGTAGGACCTATACTACCAGTAGGACCGGTAGGGCCAGTATAACCGGTTGCCCCAGGCGCGCCCGTCGCGCCAGTAAGTCCAGTTGCCCCAGGCGCGCCCGTCGCGCCAGTTGCGCCAGTAGGACCAGTGGCGCCAGTAGGACCAGTCTCTCCAGTGGCGCCAGTCTCTCCAGTGGGGCCAGTCTCTCCAGTGGCGCCAGTCTCTCCAGTGCTTCCAGTGGGGCCAGTAGGACCAGTTTCGCCAGTGGGACCAGTCTCTCCAGTGGAACCTGTTAGACCGCTAGGTCCAGTTGCGCCAGTAGGCCCAGTTGCCCCAGTCGCGCCAGTATATCCAGTGGCTCCTGGTATACCTACACTGGTATGAATATGTGAATATGAATTACTCGATTGGAAATATACATTTGCGGTATGAGACGATGAGTTTCTATTATGTCCTGTAAGTAATACTACCAAGTGAGTATAAACTGAAATGTCTATTGTGTTTTGAAAAATCATACTCATTGTTAATATTTGACTTGTAGTAAAATCATACATATATGCAATATCACTTCCATTGCCGACTAAATTGGTTAATGTAGTTCCATTCCAACCTAATAGCCACCATCTCAATCCTATATTGTCTACATCATTACGTGCATCTGCTTTAGCATATATATTCATATCCCATATTCCTACAGGTATAGTATTATATAGTAAATATGGAGACAATGATGCCGTAGAAATTGCGAATTGAGAAATAATACTTTCGGATGATGAATTGGGTGTAGTAAACTTAATAGTTGCTTGCGATTGTGTTAGGTCGGGACTTGTTGATAAAACCGCATTTTTGTTATTTGGTGGATTTGGCGGAGTTGTTATAGTTCCTCCATTTGGAGTATAATTATAGGTGGATGCATTTATGACAGAAACAGATGTAGCAGTTGATAATACTGATGTTGAAAAATTGGAGGGGAGACTAGTATTTACAGATTGATAATTCATATATAAAATTGTTCCACCAGAAGAAAATCCGGCGGGACCCTGTTCACCAGCAGGCCCCGTAGCACCAGTATATCCAGTAGGACCGGTTGCACCAGTATACCCAGTAGGACCAGTTTCGCCAGTGGGTCCTGTATATCCACTTGGTCCGGTTTCCCCGGTTGCACCAGTAGGACCTGTAGCACCAGTATATCCAGTGGACCCGGTGGGTCCTGTCATACCTGTTGGTCCCGTTGCGCCACTGGACCCGGTGGGTCCTGTATATCCAGTTGGCCCAGTGGCGCCAGTGGGACCAGTCTCTCCAGTGGAACCTGTTAGACCGCTAGGTCCAGTTGCGCCAGTAGGTCCAGTTTCGCCAGTAGGACCAGTCTCTCCAGTGGGGCCAGTATACCCAGTAGGACCAGTTGCGCCAGTTGCGCCAGTCTCTCCAGTGGGGCCACTAGGACCAGTTGCGCCAGTCTCTCCAGTGGCGCCAGTTGCGCCAGTGGCGCCAGTATACCCAGTATACCCAGTAGGACCAGTTTCGCCAGTGGGGCCAGTTTCGCCAGTAGGACCAGTTTCGCCAGTAGGACCAGTGGGGCCAGTCTCTCCAGTATACCCAGTAGGACCAGTTTCGCCAGTCTCTCCAGTGGGGCCAGTATACCCAGTATACCCAGTAGGACCAGTGGCGCCAGTGGGGCCAGTTTCGCCAGTAGGACCAGTTTCGCCAGTAGGACCAGTTTCGCCAGTAGGACCAGTTTCGCCAGTAGGACCAGTTTCGCCAGTAGGACCAGTTTCGCCAGTAGGACCAGTTGCGCCAGTCTCTCCAGTGGGGCCACTAGGACCAGTTTCGCCAGTATATCCAGTGCTTCCAGTATACCCAGTAGGACCAGTTTCGCCAGTAGGGCCAGTCTCTCCAGTGGGGCCAGTTGCGCCAGTAGGCCCAATGGGACCAGTCTCTCCAGTGGGGCCAGTCTCTCCAGTATACCCAGTAGGACCAGTTTCGCCAGTAGGGCCAGTCTCTCCAGTTGCGCCAGTCTCTCCAGTATACCCAGTAGGACCAGTTTCGCCAGTAGGGCCAGTCTCTCCAGTTGCGCCAGTTGCGCCAGTTGCGCCAGTAGGACCAGTATACCCAGTAGGACCAGTTTCGCCAGTATATCCAGTGCTTCCAGTGGCGCCAGTAGGACCAGTTTCGCCAGTTGCGCCAGTCTCTCCAGTGGGGCCACTAGGACCAGTTTCGCCAGTATATCCAGTGCTTCCAGTGGAGCCAGTCTCTCCAGTGGGGCCAGTCTCTCCAGTGGGGCCAGTCTCTCCAGTATACCCAGTAGGTCCAGTTGCACCAGTGTCGCCAGTAGGCCCATGCGCGCCCGTCGCGCCAGTATATCCAGTGGGTCCAGTTGCACCAGTATACCCTGTGGGACCAGGAGCGCCCGTCGCTCCAGTGCTTCCGGTATATCCAGTAGGTCCAGATGCGCCAGTTGCACCTGTCGCGCCCGTCGCGCCAGTGGCACCAGTAGGTCCAGATGCACCCGATAGACCGGTTGCCCCAGTATACCCAGTAGGACCAGGCGCGCCCGTCGCGCCAGTGGGACCACTTACACCAGTCGCGCCAGTATACCCAGTAGGCCCAGGCGCGCCCGTCGCGCCAGTGGGACCACTTACACCAGTCGCGCCAGTAGGACCCGTCATACCTGTTGGACCACTAGCACCGGTTGTTCCAGTATATCCGGTGGGTCCGGTTGTGCCAGTTGCACCGGTAGGTCCGATAGGACCGGTTGAGCCGGTATATCCTGTGGGGCCAGTAGGACCAGTTTCGCCAGTAGGACCAGTGGCGCCAGTCTCTCCAGTGGGGCCACTGGACCCGGTGGGTCCTGTATATCCAGTGCTTCCAGTGGCGCCAGTAGGACCAGTTTCGCCAGTTGCGCCCGTCGCGCCAGTAAGACCGGTTGCCCCTGTATACCCAGTAGGTCCAGTTGCACCGGTAGGTCCACTGGACCCGGTGGGTCCTGTATATCCAGTGGGACCACTTGCCCCAGTTGCACCGGTTGCGCCAGTAAGACCGGTTGCCCCGGTATATCCAGTGGAACCGCTTGCCCCAGTATACCCAGTAGGACCAGGCGCGCCCGTCGCGCCAGTGGAACCACTTGCCCCAGTATACCCAGTAGGACCAGGCGCGCCCGTCGCGCCAGTGGAACCACTGGACCCGGTGGGTCCTGTCGCCCCAGTTGCGCCGGTAGCCCCGGTGTATCCAGTAGCACCTGTAGGACCACTGGACCCGGTGGGTCCTGTCGCCCCAGTTGCCCCAGTGGCACCAGTAGCTCCGGTAGGACCACTGGACCCGGTGGGTCCTGTCGCCCCAGTTGCACCGGTCGCCCCTGTGGCACCAGTAGCACCGGTAGGACCACTGGACCCGGTGGGTCCTGTCACCCCACTAGGACCAGTTGCACCGGTATACCCAGTCGCGCCACTGGACCCGGTGGGTCCTGTATATCCAGTATATCCAGTCGCCCCACTGGACCCGGTGGGTCCTGTATATCCGGTTTCCCCAGTGGCACCAGTTGCGCCGGTAGGGCCAGTTGCACCGGTATTTGCAGCTATACCATCTCTGCCAATAGGACCCGTTGGTCCAGTTGGTCCAGTTCGCCCAGTTGACCCCGTTCTACCAGTTGGTCCAGTATATCCTGTTGGGCCAATGCGACCAGTATATCCAGTTGCCCCCGTATTTGCAGCTATACCATCTCTACCAATAGGACCGGTTGCGCCTATAGGACCAATTGGACCAGTATATCCGGTCTCTCCAATTGACCCAGTGCACCCGGTCTCTCCAGTTGACCCAGTTGACCCAGTTGACCCATTGCACCCAGTAGGTCCGGTTGCACCGGTATATCCGGTCGCACCACTTGCACCAGTTGCACCACTGGACCCGGTGGGTCCTGTATATCCAGTTGCGCCAGTTGCGCCAGTTGCGCCGATTGCCCCAGTATATCCAGTTGCGCCAATTGCACCAGTAGCTCCAGTATTGGAAGAAGCACCATCTCTACCAATAGGCCCAGTATATCCAGTTGCGCCAGTTGCGCCAGTTGCTCCAGTATTGGAAGAAGTTCCATCTCTACCAATAGGTCCAGTATATCCGGTAGGACCAGTTGCGCCAGTTGCGCCAGTATTGGAAGAAGCACCATCTCTACCAATAGGTCCAGTATATCCGGTAGGACCTATTGCGCCGGGTGCGCCAGTAGAACCAGTAGAACCAGTAGAACCAGTAGAACCAGTAGAACCAGTAGAACCAGTAGAACCAGTTGCGCCAGTAGCGCCAGTGGCGCCAGTATATCCGGTAGGGCCTCTTGCACCAGTTGCGCCGGGCGCGCCGAGTGCGCCAGTGGAACCAGTATATCCAGTAGGACCTCTTGCACCAGTTGCGCCATGGGCGCCATCTACTCCAATATATCCAGTAGGTCCAGTAGGTCCGTATGCAGGGTTTTCCAATAACCATGATACAATCGTTTGCACAAACTCGGTAGTTGCCACACGCTGTGAAATATCATCTATATTTTGAGTATTTGATAATATATTACCATATTCATCGCGCAAGACAATTGAGTATGGAGACGAATCAATCGTGGCAGTAGTTGCACTATTAGCAACCTTTTCTGCCGTAGTTATAGTTGCCAATTTTGTATCCGAAATATCGGCAGTTTCAGCAATATCTGTGTTGACAAGTTGTCTTGACGATAAAACACCATCTGTATTACATACTACCCCTGAAATACTTTTATCAATATGTAGTTGAGTCTTGTTTATTTCTAAACTTCCACTAGTCGAAGTAAGTTTAATAAATCCAGACATTTGTGTATATATATATATATACAAATGTTTATTTTACATGTTTTTTATTATAACACCTACCGAAAAGAAAAATAAATTATCTACATATAAACCTGGACCACATGTGCTCGTTTTTACACATGTCTTGACAATTTTATCGGTTTTCTATATATAAAAATGCATGCGGTCCGGAAAGGTTTAAAAAGGACTTGCCGATGAACTTGTTACACCTCCTTGATTTATTATAGTATAGTTATTTGGACTACTGTCAACTAAAAAACTGCCAATTTCTTCTGCTAA
>Ga0209550_10000546_pt1 | contig 35602 bp, 32 predicted proteins | sample LauGreSuBDMM15SN_2_FD_187567 | JGI IMG/M metagenome (GOLD analysis project Ga0209550, IMG submission 187567) | Freshwater lake microbial communities from Lake Michigan, USA - Su13.BD.MM15.SN (SPAdes) (version 5) | ecosystem: Environmental > Aquatic > Freshwater > Lake | place: Lake Michigan... | reverse complement strand
TTCTAAGGTTGCTCTGATTCCTGAAAAAGCATAAGGATCACAAATCACTTCAAATCCACCTTCATCATCTGCAATCACATCCTCTGCGCCAGCTTCTAAAGCTGCTTCCATTAATGCATCTTCATTCGTGCCAGGCGCAAAAAATAAAAGTCCACAATGTTTGAACAGAAAAGCGACCGAGCCTTCACTGCCCATATTGCCGCCAAACTTAGAAAAAGCATGACGCACTTCGGCCACTGTTCTCACACGATTATCTGTCATACAGTCAACAATAATGGCAGCACCATTCAAACCATAACCTTCATAACGAATTTCTTCATAGTTCGCACCATCTAGACCGCCCGTACCACGCTGAATAGCGCGAGTGACATTATCTTTAGGCATGTTGGCATCAGCTGCTTTATCAACAGCGAGTCGCAGTCGCGGATTACTAGTTAAGTCGCCACCACCTAAACGTGCTGCAACCGTAATTTCTTTGATTAGACGAGTCCAAATCTTGCCGCGCTTAGCGTCAGTTGCCGCTTTTTTGTGCTTGATGTTGGCCCATTTACTATGTCCTGCCATGATGATCTTTCTGCTGAAAATTAATCGCTGGTCAGGATGTTGTGATACGCCGCAAGGATTGCGATGTTTTAATCCTGCTGAAGGCGTAATGTGCTGACTCTACAGCGCGTGATAATGCGCTCTCTGACCGGGCTGCGATTTTACCATATTGCCTCTTCGAAAAGCCCTGATTTCGCTATGTTTTAGCTAGCTTATACATAGAGAAGAAGAGCGCATTACAATCTGCCCATGACCTCTAGCTCTAATCACGATCATCCTCTCGACCAAAGTCAGATATCTCCCAACACAAGTCTTAAGACTGCAAGGCAGATTTTTCTTGCCGGATTAGTATTAGCGATTGCGGGTGCTGTACTTTTTTCTGCAAAAGCCATCGTAGTCAAGCTGCTATACCGACATGATATTGACGCCATGTCAGTACTGGCATTTCGTATGTTGTTCTCATTGCCTTTTTTTGGTGTGATCGCTTTTATAAAAATGCGGCAATCATCTTCACTGCTGCCATCCGATCGATGGCGATTAATTGTGTTGGGATTGCTAGGCTATTATTTATCGAGTTACTTAGATTTCATAGGTTTGTTGTACATCTCAGCAGGCTTAGAAAGATTAATATTGTTTTTAACTCCTTCATTTGTGATGCTACTTTCTGTCTTTTTATTTAAAAGAAAAGTAGATCAACGTGAATGGTTAGCTTTGTTGATTTGCTATAGTGGGACAATTTTGGTTTTTATTCATGATATAAAAACCAGTGGTAATCATGTTTTGTTAGGTGGCGCATTTGTATTTGCAAGCGCTATTTTTTATGCACTCTATTTATTATTTTCTGGTGAATTAGTCAAACGTGTAGGCACCAGTCGTTTAGTGTCATATGTAATGTGTGTATCAGGCGTTGCAGCAGTAGGGCAGTTTTTATTATTCCGTCCTTGGTCGAATTTGATTCAACCTTTACCTGTTTATGGCTTGTCGCTCGTGAATGCGATTTTTTGTACCGTATTACCTGTTTTTCTCACGATGATGGCGATTGCGCGAATTGGTGCTGGTGTATCTGCTTTAGCAGGTATGGTAGGGCCAGTCTCTGCTTTGTTTCTTGCAGCACTGATTCTTGGTGAGCCTATCACTGCAATACAACTAGCAGGTACTGCATTAGTCATAGTCGGTATGTTGCTTTTATCGCGTAAACATCATCTTTAACTTTCAACAGAGAGTAGGCGCAAAACATGGATTTAGGTCTGAAAGGAAAATCAGCACTGGTTTGTGGAGTAAGTAAAGGTTTGGATTGCGGCTGTGCAGAAGCTTTGGTCAAATAAGGTGTGCAGGTAACTATGGTGGTGCCTATCTTGGCTCATTTTAATATTCAATTAATTCTTTTATTGGCTATTCAATCAACTTGCTTGGCTATTTCATAACATCACCCAGCTCGTGACTCTTTGTTTAGAATGGCGTTATCATTCATTTTTTTTGATACACAGGACAAGTAACATGGCAAAAGCAATTCAGTGTTTCACCAACGGCGGTCCAGAGGTTATGCAATATGTCGACGTAGAAGTCGGCGAACCAGGTGCCGGTCAGGCCAGAGTGCGTCAGCATGCAATTGGTCTCAATTACATCGATGTGTATTTCCGTACTGGCTTGTATCCACAGCCGCTACCAGCAGGACTGGGTATGGAAGGAGCCGGTGTGGTGGAAGCTGTGGGTGCCGGTGTAACGCATGTTAAAGCCGGTGATCGTGTTGCTTATGCTGCGCGTCCACCAGGTGCTTATGCAGATTTACGAGTGATGCCTGCAGAAGGTTTGGTCAAGCTACCTGATTCCATTAGTTTTGAAACAGCGGCAGCCATGATGTTGCAAGGCTTAACTGTGCAATATTTATTCTGTCGAACCTTCCCATTAAAAGGTGGAGAAACGATTTTGTTTCATGCTGCAGCTGGTGGTGTGGGCTTAATCGCTTGTCAATGGGCACGTGCACTCGGTGTGAACATGATAGGTACCGTGGGTTCGGAAGAAAAAGCGAAACTAGCGAAATCACATGGTTGTGCCCATGTGATTAACTACAACAAAGAAAATTTTGTTGAGCGCGTTAAAGAAATCACAGAAGGTAAAGGCGTACCAGTGGTGTATGACTCTATTGGTAACGATACCTTCATCGGTTCACTCGATTGTCTTTCACCCTTAGGTACTTTAGTGAGCTTTGGTTCTGCTTCAGGTCCTGTGCCACCGTTTTCGTTGAATGAACTTGCTTCACGTGGTTCTTTATTTGTCACGCGTCCTAGCTTGTTTCATTACGCTGCTAAGCGTGCTGATCTGGATGCAATGGCTGCTGAATTATTTGAAATGGTGGGCAGTGGTAAAGTCAAAATCGAAATCAATCAGCGTTATGCATTGAAAGATGCGCAGCAAGCACACATTGATTTGGAATCACGTAAGACAACCGGTTCTACGATTTTGCTTCCATAACATTACTAAAGAAAGAGAACGTGAGCGATCAGCAAAAAGGTCACCCTAGTGATCATCTAGAGTCTGCCGATAATCCTATGCAGCATCCTGAGGAACAACCATCGGGAGGTAGTGATGGACCGCATTTCGGCAAGCTATTAATCGTGCTCATACTTGCCGTAGTCATCATAGGCATAGTAACGATAGTCTCTGAAGCTTATTTATCTTGATTTATTTTTTGACTGGCAGAGTAATAACGCGTGGCGTTCCACTCTTGCCAGGAAAATCTTGTAAAGCGCTCTCTATGAAATAAGGCATGAGTTTTGCCAGATTGCTTTCAGCTCCATCACTGCGCACAGTCACCTCATAAACAGCCAGTCCACTTTTAGCATTCACCATACTGATTTTTAGCTCGCGCTGAAATACCGTATAGCGTCTTTCAACATCGCGCGGCACTGGCATGCTAGGGAAATTTCGTCCGTAAAGAGGATGACCATAGCCCGACCAACCACTCCAATAGGGATAACCGTACCCAGTGCCATACCAAGGTGTGCCATACCAAGAGTCAACCAATACGGTTTCGATGACGCGTACATCACGTGGTGTAATCTTTGCAGCAAATTTGATGTTGAGATCAGCGTCATTTCCAGTCGCTTCTTGTAAACCGACTCGCGTTAGCGCTGTTTTCAGCAGATTTTCATAGCTGCGATATTCCAGATCATTTGCCTGTAAAGGCGTAGCCTCAAAACGATAGGTTTGTTGAGTAGATCCACTCCATTCATGAAAAGTCGTGACTTCACTAGTAATGGTGCTAGCACAACCGGCCAACAAAGTTGACAGCGCAAGAATGAAAAAATAGGTCGCTCGCATAACGCCTCTCTTAAATAAATACTTTGTTCTACTTATCTTACCCTGAATAGGCAACTTGGTAGAATGCGGGTTGCAGGCAAAGATTTTGTATTATTACGATGAACTCAAATCTTAGGTTTTAGATCACCAAGCTTAATGATTTACCCTTCTTACAATTCAACCATTTTTATTCATGCGCACAGATATTGCTCCAGCTATTCACCGTCTTGATTATGTCGCCCCGTCTTTTTGGGTGGAAAAAGTTGATTTAGGTTTTGATCTCGATCCTAAGGCAACGCGTGTTGCAGCGCGCAGCGTCTTACGCCGCAATAAAGATAGCGCCGCACGTGAATTAGTATTAGTTGGCGAAGAAATTGAATTAGTTGCAATCCGTATGAACGGTAAAACGCTGAGTAAGCGTCACTATCGCCACCAAGGCCATCAATTAATTATTGCTGATGCGCCGGATGAAGTCGTGTTAGAGATTGAAACATTATTAAACCCCAAAGCCAATACTTCGCTCATGGGTTTATATGTCTCTAACGGTAGTTTTTTTACCCAATGTGAAGCAGAGGGTTTTAGAAAAATCACCTTCTTCCCCGATCGTCCTGATGTGATGGCGAAATATCGCGTCATGTTGCGTGCTAATAAAAAACAATATCCCGTATTGCTATCCAATGGCAATTTGATTGAAGAAGGTGATCTAGGTGATGGTCGTCATTACGCGTTGTGGGATGACCCCTTTAAAAAACCTTCTTATTTATTTGCTCTCGTTGCAGGCAAACTCGTTTGTGAAGAAAAAACATTACGACTGAAATCCGGTCGCGAAGTGTTATTACAAGTGTGGGTAGAGCCTGGCAATTTAGATAAAACATCACATGCCATGAATTCTCTTGTTAAGAGTATTTATTGGGATGAAGATAGATTCGGTTTGGAATTAGATCTTGATCGCTTCATGATAGTTGCGGTCGGTGATTTCAATATGGGCGCAATGGAAAACAAAGGCCTGAATATATTTAACACTAAATATGTATTAGCAAATCCTAATATCGCAACCGATACTGATTATGCCAATATTGAATCTGTAGTGGGGCATGAATATTTTCATAACTGGACGGGTAACCGAGTTACTTGTAGAGATTGGTTTCAGCTTTCATTAAAAGAAGGCTTAACCGTTTTTCGTGATCAAGAATTTTCAGCTGACATGATAGGCACAACCAGTGGTCGTGCAGTTAAGCGTATCGAAGATGTACGCTTATTACGATTGGCACAATTTGCTGAAGATTCGGGACCTATGGCCCATCCTGTACGACCTGATTCATATGTAGAGATTAATAATTTTTATACTGTCACTATTTATGAAAAGGGTGCAGAAGTTGTACGCATGCTGCAAACTTTATTAGGTAAAGCAGGTTTTAAACGTGGCTTAGATCTTTATTTTGCAAGGCATGATGGGCAAGCAGTTACCTGTGATGATTTTCGTGCAGCGATGGCAGATGCAAATATTCGCGATCTGACGCAATTTGAAAATTGGTATAGCCAAGCAGGTACTCCACGAGTTAAAGCAACTGTGCATTACGATGCGGCTGCCGCAACTTACACGCTGAGGCTAGAACAATTTTGTGCGCCTACGCCAGATCAAGCAAATAAAAAACCTTTTTTAATTCCCTTTGCGGTTGGTTTGTTGGATGAGCATGGTGTGGACATGCCGCTTAAATTAGATGGCGAATATAATTTTTCTGCACCTACTGACACCCTTGTTTTGGAATTAAAAGAAGCGAGTCAAGAATTCGTATTTACTGGTATTACAAAAAAACCAGTACCTTCATTGCTCAGAAATTTTTCAGCGCCAATCAATTTGGAATTTGATTATCGTGATGAAGAACTCGCTTTTTTATTAGCGCATGATAGTGACGCATTTAATCGTTGGGAAGCAGGACAACGTTTAGCAACACGCCGTTTACTCTTGCTGATTAATCAACTAGCTGTTGGACCTGATCTGAGTTATGAATCGACAGATCAAGATCAATTATATTTCGACGCTTTACGCAAATTAATAAACGATACAACGCTAGAGCCTGCATTTAAAGAATTAGCGCTGACCTTGCCATCAGAAGGAATGTTGGCAGAATATGTGTCTGTGATTGATCCACATTGCATTCATTATGCTCGCCGAGCAATGAAGAAAAAAATTGCCCATGCTTTGCGTGATGAATTTATACAGGCCTATCGTAACAATCAAGTTGAAGGAGTTTATAGGCCTGATCCTGTTTCTTCTGGTCGTCGTGCATTACGTAATTGTGCGCTATCGTATTTGGCTGAGTTAGATAATCATGACATCTCTAAACTCTTGCATCATCACTTGCAACAGGCAGGGAATATGACAGACAGAATGGCAGCATTGAGCACGATGGTGCATCATGGGTCATCGCATGCATCACAAGCTTTAAAGCAGTTTTATGTTGAATTTAAAGATGAGCCATTGGTGATTGATAAATGGTTTAGCTTACAAGCAGCATCGCCCACAACGGATATCAAAGCATTGCGTGCATTAATGAACCATCCGGCATTCACTTTAAAAAATCCAAATCGCGCACGCAGTTTGATTTTTGCATTCTGCAATAGCAATCCTCTTTCTTTCCATGCTATGGATGGAAGTGGTTATGCTTATTGGGCTGAGCAAGTGATTGCATTAAATGCGATCAATCCGCAAGTTGCGGCACGTTTGGCTAGAACTATGGATAGATGGCGTAAATATACGCCACAGTTACAAGCGGCGATGCAAGCAGCATTAGAGCAAGTCTCGCACAGTAAAAATCTTTCTAAAGACGTGGCTGAAGTGATTAATAAATCACTCTCTCACTAATTAAAATCTCATTTAACAATACATAGCTTGGAATAACAATGAAACGTATCAGCCTAACTCAGCATTTAATTGAAGCACAACGCTTACATAATTCTATTCCTGCTGAGTTACGTTTACTGATTGAGGTTGTTGCACGTGCTTGCAAAACCATTAGTCACTCAGTCGGTAAAGGAGCGTTAGGTGATGTGTTGGGTTCTGCGAGCAGTGAGAATGTGCAAGGCGAGATACAAAAGAAATTAGACATCATCTCGAATGAAATCTTATTGCAAGCCAATGAGTGGGGTGGTCATTTGGCAGCGATGGCCTCGGAAGAAATGGAAGGCATACATCCGATTCCGAATCGCTATCCTATGGGTGAATACATGTTGTTGTTTGATCCACTCGATGGCTCATCTAACATTGAAGTCAATGTTTCCATTGGCACGATTTTTTCTGTATTAAAAGCGCCAGAAGGTATGGTCACACCGACTGAACAAGATTTTATGCAACCAGGCACTATGCAAGTAGCAGCAGGCTATGCAGTGTATGGTCCACAAACCATGCTTGTACTCTCAACCGGAAATGGTGTGCACTGTTTCACATTAGATCGTGAAATGGGTTCATGGGTTATGACCCAAAGAGATGTAAAAATTCCTGAAGAGACCAGTGAGTTTGCGATCAATGCTTCTAATGCACGTCATTGGTATCCACCTATGCAACGCTACTTTGAAGAACTACAAGCTGGCAAGTCAGGGCCACGTGGCAGAGATTTCAATATGCGTTGGGTAGCGTCCATGGTGGCTGATGTACATCGCATACTGACCCGAGGTGGCATTTTTATTTACCCTGCCGATGTACGTGATCCTAGTAAGCCTGGCAAACTACGATTGATGTATGAAGCCAATCCTATGGCGATGATAGTAGAGCAAGCTGGTGGTGCAGCCACAGATGGTAAAGGACGCATATTAGATATACAGCCACATGCCTTACATCAGCGTGTGCCTGTGTTCTTAGGTTCAAAAAACGAAGTTGAGCTTGTGACGCGCTATCACACCGAACAGCATTAATTTCTGATTGTTGTCATTGCCTCATCTCTTGAATTTTTTTGCACATAGTCATTAACGCTATAATCGTTTTGACTCATGAATTGTCCGTGAGTGCCGATCACAATGATGGAAGATTGAATTAACCAAAAAAGGAAGTCAGTAGGATTTTTGGTTGTTATCAATTTGAGATCGTAAAGTGTAGTCAAAAATATTAGCCGGCTATTAAAAAAACGGAGAGAGACATGGCAGAAGAAGAATCACAAGTATTTCGTGGCGATGGTCACTTAGAAGATGGTGAAGCTGCGCGCCCTCATGCAAAAAAGCCAATACCTAAACCTGCTCCCACGCCGGCACCTGCTGCCCCAGTTGTGGAGCAAGCCCCTGTTGAAGAAGCAGTTGTTCCTGAAGAGGCCGCCGCTCCTAATCCTGCAGACCAAGATCTAGACTTTACGGTGGATAAATCAACTCTTTGGCAAATGTCTGACGAAATGAAGGTGCGTGTTTCTCAAATGGCCTCCATGTCTGCTAGTACTAATCAGCAGCTTGATATGCAAGAAAAAAATCTGCGTAAGTTACAGAAGAAAAACAAATAATAAGTTTTATTCCCGTTGAATGTAGCAATGTTGGTCTTGTACGCGTGTTTTAGCTCAAAACAACTCAAGTGCAGCAACACTTCACATCAAAACCTAGACTCAGGGATAATACGGTGCGGTTTAAGCCAAACCCATAGTTGACATAAGCAGCCGTCTTGTTTTGTAGAGCGATCGAGCTAGCTTGAATCGGAAATCACGATTCTTGCCTTTGCTAATCCGAATTCGCGAAACCCCCCGGATCCAGAAATAATATAGATTTAAATAGTTTTTAAAATGACACTTTTTGATAAATACGGTGGCGTACCCATGCTGACGGAAGTCGTGAAAGAATTTCACGCGCGCTTAATACGCCGACCCCATTTGCGGCGTTATTTCTCTGAAATTACCGCTGAAAAAATTATTAATCATCATGTCGAATATATTTCTTTTGCGCTTGGTAAGCCCAGTATGCATTTTACTAATGATGAACTGCATGAATGGCATTTACCTGCAGGTGTGACCAAAGCCTCTTTTCAGGCATCGACTGATTTATTGATTGATGTATTGGAAGAAGCTGATTTTTCTGAGGAAGATTTAGATCAGGTACGTAAACGATTAAACAGTGTGATTGATGAGATAGTGACCAAGGGAATCGAGAAATAAAATTTGAATTTCTTAAGATAGACCATCCCTTTAACAACTGCATAATTCTAGATAACTTGTATTTTTTGCTACAATGGCGCCCGTTGCTGATGTAGCTCAGTTGGTAGAGCAACTGATTCGTAATCAGTAGGTCGGCGGTTCGATTCCTCTCATCAGCACCAACGTTTCAAAAAAGCCCAGTTCAAAAAAACAGGGCTTTTTGTTTTTAGAATAAATAAAACACTTTAAAGTTTTTAAATTTGTTTTGATTTATTAGATTGTAATTTTTGACTTTCCAGTAATGAGATTTCCACTAATAATTTTTTTCTCAACTTGCTTTATAGATTTTGATTCTTTTTTTATTTCACCAAGAAGTAAGTTAATAAAAGTCTGCCATCCTTCACCTTTAGACTTATAAAAAGCTAAAGTATCACTATCAATTCTTAAGGTCACTTGTTCTTTGCTTCCACTACCAAGGGGTCTACCACGACCACGATTTAAGCTTGGCTTAATTTTTGCCCACTGTTTGTCAGTTAGTGGACGGGAATCTGAATCAGAATTAGCGGCTTTAGTTACCGTTATATCTTCTTTGGATGACAATCTAATTATTTTCTTTTTCATATCGATCAATCTCTCGGTTATTTGCTTTTCTTAAGCTAATGATCCTTCTAGTAAATTTATTATCAACATACACCACGCAATACAATCGTTGTTTCAAAGGTAACAAAGAAATATGTCTAATTTCTCCATAGTCTTTTCTGGCATCGATCCAACTTAAGGCATCCTCCCAATCAAGTGATTGCGCTAGGGATAAATTGATACCATGCTTGGCAAGGTTGGATTCATCCTTTTTGGTATCAAACAACAAATCCATAATATTTATTGTAGTTACATTAATTAAAAAAAACAAGAATTAAATGTAACTACAATAATTAAACCTAGCTAGAGATCATCCTAGATTTAGATAAAGTCATGCAAAAAATGTGTTTCCTAATGCGTGTGGCTGAACAAAAATATGTGACTTTGCATAGTCAATAAATGTGGGTAGCTAAGCAAGGACCTTATCTAAATGCTTAGAATGCAATGGTTGATGCTCGTGGTAAGTTACAATCGTCGCAGACTTATTGAGACATCATTTTTACTGTGCTGTTTGAGTAGAGTGAAAAATTAAAGAAATAACTTATAAAAATAAGGTTTGCTGGCATGACTGATTTTGATAAAAACCTAGAACCTCGTTCAGTGAATTTTGTACCATTAACGCCGTTAGATTTTATTGCGCGGTCAGCACAGGTATATGGTGCAATGCCAGCGATTGTGTATGGCAAGACGCGCCGCTCATGGGCGCAAACGTATGAGCGATGCCGACGATTGGCGAGTAGCTTAGCTGCGCGTGGCATTACTCGTAATGACACAGTGGCGGTGTTGTTGCCAAATATTCCTGAGATGGTAGAGGTGCATTTCGCTGTACCTATGGCAGGTGGAGTATTGAATGCGCTCAATACGCGACTTGATTATGCAACGCTACTTTTTATGTTGCGGCATGGTGAAGCTAAGCTACTCATCATTGATAGTGAATATAGTCCCTTAGCAGAAAAAATTAAAACGGATTTACGAGATTTAATCGTGATTGGTGTGCATGATGATCAAGCTAATACGCCTGCTAATCCCGCTATGTGGATGGACTATGAAGTATTAGTCAATGAAGGTGATCCGAATTTTAATTGGCTGATGCCACATGATGAGTGGAATGCGATTGCGTTAAATTACACCTCAGGTACCACTGGTGATCCTAAAGGTGTGGTGTATCACCACCGAGGTGCTGCGGTGAATGCTATCTCGAATATTCTTGAATGGGATATGCCTAAGCATGCTGTCTATTTATGGACTTTGCCTCTATTTCATTGCAATGGTTGGTGCTTTCCTTGGACAGTAGCTGCGCGCGCTGGAGTGAATGTCTGTTTAAGAAAATTTGAAGCGCAGCATGTACTGGAATTGATCGCACAAGAAAAAGTCACACATTATTGTGGTGCTCCTATTGTGCAAAGTGCTTTGGCTTCTGCGCCAGCAGAATGGCGAGCCGGTATTAAGCATCGTGTGTCGACGATGGTTGCGGGTGCGCCTCCATCACCTGCTGTGATTTCGCAGATGGCAGCGATGGGATTTGATCTCACACACGTCTATGGTTTAACCGAAGTATATGGACCTGCAACAGTATGTGCTAAGCAAACAGATTGGCATGATCTTGAGCCAGCAGCGCAAGCGCAATTAAATGCTCGACAGGGAGTGCGCTATCACTTGCAAGCAGATGTTGCAGTCATGGATCCTGAAACTATGCAAGCGGTGCCTGCAGATGGTGAAACATTAGGTGAGATTATGTTTCGCGGGAATATATGTATGAAGGGATATTTAAAAAATCCTAAAGCAACCGAAGCGGCTTTTGCAGGTGGTTGGTTTCATACTGGTGATTTAGCAGTGATGTCGCCTGATGGCTATGTGCGTATTAAAGATAGAAGTAAAGACATCATCATCTCAGGTGGTGAAAATATTTCTAGCATTGAAGTAGAAGACGCAATCTATCAACATCCCGCTGTGGCTGCGGTCGCAGTAGTTGCTGCACCAGATGTCAAGTGGGGAGAAGTGCCTTGCGCATTTATTGAATTACGATCAGGAGTAGTGGTAAGTGAGCAAGAGATGATTGCGCATTGCAAATTGCATCTTGCTGGTTTTAAAGTACCTAAGCGCGTGGTGTTTAAAGAATTACCTAAAACATCAACCGGCAAGATACAAAAATTTGCCTTGCGTGAGGAAGCGGGATCGATTGCTGCAATTAATTTGAGTTAATGCATCTACAGTAATGAATGAATGAATTTGTAGGGACGATTAGCGTAGCGTAATCGTCCGCAAGACTTTATTGAAATAGAATGACATATGTCGCATTCATTACACTATTCGGTTCAATCACGATGCTATCCGACGCAATATGTTTCGCTGCTATGTTTATCAATTGATCGTACGATTACGCTGCGCTAACCGTACCTATAAATCGCAATAAATAAATACAATCGCCCATAAATTTAATGATTACTTCTTTTCTTTCACAAAAGATTTAATTCGTGACCATGCTTCAAATGCCTGAGGGGTGAGTTTGGTCCAGCGATCTATTTCTGTTTTTTGTATTGCTGTTGGTGGTGAACTGATGTTGTTCATCGCAGAGAGTAAATCTTTTTCACTTGGACGCTCAGGCAGTTTAGAAAAAAACTCAGCTCGCCATGTGTCGCAAAGTGCCGCTTCGCGAATCATAGCGGGTTTGTTTGCTGGCCAGCCTTTACTCAGTTCTGTAATTAATTCATCACGTTTAGTGCGTAATTCTGCAGTGTTAATTTTAGTTTTAGTGCTGCGACTTTTTTGTGTAGCATGAATCTGTGCAAATAAACCTGCTAATTCACCCATGATTTCTCCTAGCTGTGGTGAAGGATCAGTTAGGGTGGAATGAATTTGATTCAATGCAGAGCAGCGTAGCGATTGTATTTCTATCGATGCATTATTAGATTGCGCTTGTGCAGTAGTCATAATGCCCAATGCAAGGCTACTAAAACAAATTAAAGCGTTTAACGTGATGGTCGTCTTTTTCATAGTAATCAATTTATTTATTAACGAGTTTTGCAGGCACACTAATTGTGAGTATGGCGCCAAGTATTAAGCTAGTTGCTAGTAACATCATGCCAGAGCTTGTTGTGCCACTTGCTTGTTTAAGCCAGCCAACTGCATAAGGACTCGCAAAGCCCGCTAAATTACCAAGAGAGTTAATCATAGCAATGCCAGCAGCAGCGCCTGTGCCTGCTAAGAAGGCAGTAGGCAAACTCCAAAATAAAGGTAGGGTAGTGATAATGCATGCAGTTGCTAAGGTTAGTGCCGACATAGCGAGCAAGGTATTGTCTGCCCAATGCGCAGATAACAATAAACCTATTGCACCAACTACAGCAGGAATAGCCACATGCCAGCGGCGTTCACGTAAGCGATCCGCATTTTTAGCAATCAGTAGCATAGCGATAGTCGCTGCGCCATAAGGAATGGCAGACAGCAAACCAATTTCTAATGGATCGGCAACACCCATAGCTTTAATAATGGTTGGTAGCCAAAAGCTCACGCCATATAAACCCATCACAAAGCTAAAATAAATAAAAGCCATTAACCAGACGCGGCCACTTGTTAAAACATGTAGCACAGAATGATCTTGTTTTTCTTCTGCATCTTCAGCAATATTTTTTTCTAAGAGTTGGCGTTCTTCTTCCGTTAGCCAAGTTGCAGCACTAATACGATCATCCATTTTTAAAATGACGATCAAACCTAATAAAATTGCAGGTACACCTTCTAATAAAAACATCCACTGCCAACCTGCTAAGGCAGAGATGCCATCAAAACTTTTCATGATGTAGCCAGACAAAGGACCACCTACTACACCGGCTAATGGAATGCCTGTCATGAACATTGCAGTCATCCGTCCACGACGCTGTGACGGATACCAATAGGTGAGGTAAAGAATAATGCCAGGGAAAAATCCTGCCTCTGCTACACCTAAAAGAAAACGCATGATGTAGAAAGCAGTTTCATTAGAAACCAACATCATGCCTGCGGAAAGAAATCCCCAGCTAATCATGATGCGACCTATCCAAAGTCGCGCACCAACTTTATGCAAAATAATGTTACTAGGCACTTCAAAAATAAAATAACCGATAAAGAAAATACCTGCACCTAAGCCATACACGACATCTGAGAAACCGAGTGCTTGCATCATTTGTAGTTTCGCAAATCCTACATTGACTCTATCTAAATAAGCGACGATATAGCACACTAAAAGTAGTGGCATGATGCGCCATGTAACTTTGCGATAGATACTCTCTTGATGTAATGCGAGTTGTTCCTGCACGGTCTTCTCCCTGATTATCGTTTTGTCTTAGGCCTGAAATAGCTTAGGCGAGGGTGATTGTAGCGTGTAGCGACAAAATGTCGATGAATCTTGCGCCTGAGTTTATGGTGCAAAGCGGCATGAGTGAAACAGGCTTATCGAAAAGCTATGCTGCGTTTTTATTTTGAAGCCTCTGTCAACGGATGTGTATTCAACTCGTTTCTTGCCAGTGCTTTATGGCTTCCGTCATAATGTCACCTCTTCGCCATTTTTCCTTATTTCTTCGAGACGGACTGTAATTCCATGAGAGTGTTTAATTTCAGCGCAGGCCCTGCTGTATTACCAGAATCCGTTTTACGGCGTGCCGCTGATGAGATGCAGGACTGGCACGGTAGTGGTATGTCGGTCATGGAGATGAGTCATCGCGGAAAAGAATTCATCAGTATTTTTGAAAAAACAGAAGCAGATTTTCGACAGCTGTTAAATATTTCATCTGACTACAGTGTGCTGTTTTTGCAGGGCGGTGCTTTAGCCATGAATGCACTGATCCCAATGAATTTATTAGGTGATAAAAAAACGGCTGATTATGTGAACACAGGTGAGTGGTCTAAAAAATCGATACAAGAAGCAAAAAAATACTGCACAGTGAATGTGGCCGCTTCATCTGAAGATCAAGGCTTTACTTATGTGCCCGCACAAGTAGACTGGAAGTTAAATAAAAATGCAGCATATGTGCATGTCTGTACCAATGAAACTATCGGTGGTGTGGAATATCAATGGGTGCCAGATACAGGCGATGTACCCTTAGTTGCTGATATGTCCTCACATATTCTGTCACGTGAAATGGATGTGTCACGCTATGGTGTGATTTATGGTGGTGCGCAAAAAAATATCGGTCCTGCTGGTTTAACGTTTTGCATCGTGCGTAAAGATTTATTAGGTCGAGCATTGGATATAACGCCTACGATCTTTAATTGGGCCGAACAAGCAGAACATGATTCCATGGTTAACACACCACCTACTTATAGTATTTATATTGCTGGTTTAGTGTTTGAATGGCTACTTGAGCAAGGTGGATTAGTTCAGATCGAGAAAATGAATATAGCTAAAGCAAATTTGCTTTATGAGTATTTCGATAGCACACAGTTTTATCATTCGCCTGTTCACAAAGCGGATCGTTCACGTATGAATGTGCCATTTTGGTTGCAGGATGAAGCTTTGAATGAAAAATTTTTATCAGGCGCGCAGCAACGTGGTTTGTTGCAATTAAAAGGCCATCGCTCAGTCGGTGGTATGCGTGCCTCTATCTATAACGCTATGCCGATTGAAGGTGTACGCACTTTAGTAGATTACCTTAAAGAATTTGAGCGTAGTCACGATTAATCTCATAGACGCACGTGTTCTTGACTAAGAGTTTGCTATTTTTCTGATGTAGTCTGGATCTTTCTCACTTCATTCATGGTCAAATAATTTATTGACATGGTGAGGCGAAAAGCTCATGGGGCGCACAACATTAGGAAAATTCGTTGCTGATTATGATATTCAGAGTTTTAATCAAAAACAAAAACTTGAATTACTACGCACCTTAGAGTCAGTGGGTTTGCGCTCTGTCGGTGAGTTAGGTGACATGGTGGATAGCGATCGCTGTAAATGGTTGTTTTGGAATTTACATGAAAATTTCGATGCGATTCGTTTAATGGAGCCGACGCTACAAGCGCGCATCACGAGTATGCAATTTACTATTCAAGATAATTTAACGCTACACGGAACTGATATTGTAGACAAGCGTTTAGATTTTTCTTGCACATGGCATTTGCAATTAACGTATCCAGGCTGTCAGGATGAGATAGATCATGCGATAGGGAATGGATGGATTAATTTAGCGATTGCACAAGCTTTGCCACCGTATCCTTTTTTAGGTCAAGGACAAAAAGCTTTTTTGGATGCAGATCATACTGTCTATCCATCTCAGTTATTTCTTGATGGTTGGATTAGTGAACAGGTCTGGCATGAGTTACGTTCGCATTTTGGTACTGCCAATCCTACTTGTCGTACCGATGTGGTATTACAAGACAATGGCTTATTTCCCGTCAAATCACTCTTTGATTTTGTGCGTGGGCCACCAGGTGCAATTGGTGTGATGAATATGGAGTTTCGTGCATTTTCACATCCAACTGAGCGACGTTTACATAGACGCTCTGAGCCACGTCAGCGTTCTTGAAAGCTTGCATGATGATCAATGGCCTACATCGCGCTCCCGAACCTGCTCCAGCGGATGTACCTTTCGATAAAAATTTTCCTGTTCCACTGCCACTAGAAGACCAAGAACAAGAAGAGATACCAGATCACAAGCCTGAGTAAAATTAAGCTACGAATTTAAGCTACGAATTTAAGCTATGAACTTAATCTATTAAGTGAGCTTCTTTTTCGAGTAGATGTTGTATGTGTTTTAGATACCAGAGTAAAGCCATGCCGACTAAGGCAAGACTAAAGCTATTCCCCATCCAAAATCCAGCTGCACCTTGCAGATAGGTCGGTGTAAAACCGAAGATATTAAATCCGAGTAGATAGCCACCGAATAAACCTACCCCCCACATTGCAAAGGCATACATGATGGTGGGAATGAGTGCGACTTTATAGGCGCGTAATACAAAGGCAGCACCTACTTGTATGGCATCAAATATTTGATAAAAACTAATAAAGAAAAATAAAGGCATTGCTGCTGCTGCGACAATTGCATCTGGTGTGTAAAGCGCGATAATTTCTTCACGTAATACCCAAACGATAATTCCCGTTGCAACAGATAACATTACACCGAGTCGTATACCTGCATTGCCGGTGTGACGTGCTTGCACTAATCTTCCTGCACCAATTTCTTGTGCCACTAACGTGCCGGTTGCATGTGCAATCGATAAAGGCAACATATAAAGTACTGTTCCTAAATTGCCTGTGACTTGATGCCCTGCGAGCGTGTCACTTCCCATACGTGAGATGAACAAAGCCATGAAGGTAAAGGCTGTGACTTCGATGAGATAAGACAAGCCCATAGGCACACCAAGCTTTAATAAAGCCGCTTGTGCTTGCCAAACTGGTTTGCCCCATCCCTTTCCAAAAATCTCAAATGCTTGATAGTGTGAACCACGACGTATGATGAACCATCCTGTGATGAGTGTTGCCCATGCTGTGACTGCAGTGGCAATCGCGCAACCAGGTGTGCCAAATGCAGGTAATCCCAATCCACCAAAGATAAATAAATAGTTAAGTGGAATTTTTAATAAGAGCGCACAGACTTGTATCGTCATCACCATGCGTGGTCGTGATGTGGCTGTGTTGAGTGAAGTAAAAACACGAAAGCCTAATGTTGCAGGCAATGCTAGTGCGAGAATTTGCAGATACTCTACAACTTTATCGTTGAGTGCAGCAGTAGGCTGCGCTATAGCAAGTAAGGGACCGGGTATACAAAGCAGAATAGCGCCGAGTAGTGAAAGAAAAATAGCTAGCCATGCGCCTTGTCTGACTTCAAATCCTATCTCTGTAAATTTACGTGCACCAAATAACTGACCAATGGCGGGTGAGAGCGCTTGTAGTACGCCAGAGAGTCCAACAAAAATACTGATGTATACCGATGAACCTAAACCTAAGGCAGCAAGATCCATAGCGGAGTAACGGGCTGTCATGATAGTGTCGATGACACCGTTGGTGATGGTCGCTAACTGACCTATCAGTATGGGCCATGTCAGATTAGCGATGCGCATAGTCCAGCTATGTTGCATAGCTGGCGTGCTATTCACACTCATGGGGATTTGCGTACAAACAGACGGAAGGATTCATCGCGATCGGAAGCACGTCGTCCTTGCCACAGTAATTTATAGTCTTCGCTTATTTTTTTGATCGCTTTACTATGCTTAAGACGTACATCATTATCTTGGACTAATAAATAATCACAATGCTTTTGATTTTTTTTCGCAAATTTTACTTCACCAAGATATGCAAAAGAAGCGCGTTGAGCAGGACCTATGCCATCAGCTGTAACGCAATCATAGTTCACAGGTAAGGTGGATTGAATTTGTTCTGCTACCGTTGCATAGCTTTTGCCATAGTTCAGCCATGGCAGCCACAATGTCATCAGCAATAACCAACACAACACTACACCACCAGTTGATAACACAACCGCACGCCACAACACCGGAGGTTTGCGTGCGAGTCGCCATTGCAGTAATAGAATCCATCCTATGGTGGCTGCAAGTGCAACTGCAAATGCTAAGAAATTAAATTCAGGTTTAAAACCTGGTGCTAGTCGGAAGGCATTTTTTGCTAGTTGTGCAGGCCATCCAGTTTGTTTGGCAATCCATCCTAACCAAATGAAGCTAGCAATTGCAGTCAATGTCATGACAGAGAACCAGTCAATTGCATTGATGCCGCCGCGTTTAAATGTAGGTAAACCAAATGCTGCTAGCATCACTAAAGGCGGTAAGAGCGGAAGTAAATCTGCATTGCCTGCTAAATTAGAAAACACACAGGTGACAAGTACACCGAATAAAGTAATAGCAGGAAGTTGTATGTGGAGTACGTGCTGACGGCGCCATGCATACATAGCCCAGAATGCAATTGGCCATGCAGGCCAAGCAAACCAGATTAATGATTTAGTGAGCATTGCAAAAGTGTGTAGTCCAGTTTTTGCAATTTGTGTTTCATGCCATTGCAACCAATCAGCAATAAAGCCAGGTGCAGGTTGCTGCCATTCATGCAGCATGAGCCAGCATAGCGGTAGGACACCTGCAATCAACAGGCTAATTAAAAGTTTGCTGATTAATTGACGTTCACGCCAGATTGCTAAGACGATGAGAGAAGCATAAAGTGCAACGGGCACTATCCATCCCCGTGTTAGGACTAAACAACCTAATGAGAATCCTAAACCTACAGCAGAGCGCCACGTCTTGGCATCAAATAAACAGGTGCCAGCATATAAGCTTGCTGCAACTAATGAAACTTGTAATGCAGGTGCGGCAGTTTCATGACTACGTAAGAGCAAACCAAGACACGCTATGTAAATCAGTAATGCGCCATCCGCGAGTGTGCGGCCATAATCACGCGCTGCAGGTTGACCACCAAAAGCGAGTTTTAAGGGTTGCGCTTCATGACGACGACCAAGTACATACACTGTGCGCCAAATTGCGACTGCACCGATAGCAAAAAATAAGAGTGTGGAAAAACGAGCTGCTAAAGCATCGCCTGTTAGCCAACCGAATAGTTTGATAAGAATGGCGCCTAGCCAGAAAGCCAGTGGACCTTCTTGTGGCATGGCTAAGCCTGCGATATTTGGAGCAAGCCAATCAGCCAGTGAGCCATGCGCCATGGTCCACATAATTCCAAAACCTGCTGCATCATCAGTGCGCCAAGGATCACGTCTGAGTATGCCGGGCACCATATATAACAAGCAAAGCGAGATCAAACCCCAACGAGGCAAGATAGTAGTAGCAGCGGCGGCGAGACGGACTGGCTTCATGCAGTGTGATATTTAGGACTTGGTAGGGAAACTGAATAAATAAAGCAAAGATGTATTTTGCCGGAACAGAAATAAAAAAGGCAGCTTTCGCTGCCTTTTTGGCGGTGCTGAGGGATTAGCCTGCAGCTTTGGTCTTGGAACCCACGCCACCGAATTTCTGACGGAATTTCTCGACGCGACCTGCGGTGTCCACGATTTTGTGCTTGCCCGTGTAGAACGGGTGCGATTCAGAGGAGACCTCAATCTTCAGCAAAGGATAATCCTTGCCTTCAAAATTCATGGTTTCACGTGTTTGCACGGTAGAACGGGTCACGAATTTAAAGTCACACGATAAATCGTGCACTAAAACTTCGCGGTAATCTGGGTGTATGCCTTCTTTCATTTCATTCTCACTAAGTTTGAGTAGCCAATCACCACTTCGTCGGTCTTACTGCTTCCTGACCCGATTGATCATCACTTGCTCTGTTAAAAGAAACAGGATTATATAGGGAGATCCCGTTTTAAGCCATGTTTAGTCTGAGCTTAACCAGACAGGATATGGTGGTCACATCCCGACTATTTCGATAGTAATTTAGCAATGAAGCTAAATTACGAACCACCTCTACGCATCATTTCAAAGAACTCTGCATTGTTTTTAGTGGATTTCATTTTATCGAGTATGAATTCCATCGCTTCGATTTCATCCATGCCGTACAGCAGTTTGCGCAGTACCCAAACTTTTTGCAGGATATCGGGTTTGATCAGTAATTCTTCGCGACGAGTGCCAGATTTATTTAAGTTGATAGCTGGGTAAACACGTTTCTCGGCCAGACGACGCTCGAGATGTACTTCCATATTGCCGGTACCTTTGAATTCTTCGTAAATCACATCATCCATACGGCTACCAGTTTCAATTAACGCAGTCGCGATAATGGTGAGTGAACCGCCTTCTTCAATGTTACGAGCAGCACCAAAGAACCGTTTAGGACGTTGCAATGCATTTGCATCCACACCACCGGTTAACACTTTGCCTGATGCTGGAATGACAGTGTTGTAAGCGCGGGCTAAACGTGTAATCGAATCAAGCAAGATAACGACATCTTTTTTCATTTCGACTAAACGTTTTGCTTTTTCCAGCACCATCTCTGCGACTTGTACGTGACGTGTTGCAGGTTCATCAAACGTGGATGCGACAACTTCACCGCGTACGGAACGCTGCATCTCGGTCACTTCTTCCGGACGTTCATCAATCAGCAATACGATTAAAGTCGCTTCAGGATGATTCGAGGTGATGGCATGCGCAATATGTTGCAGCATCACGGATTTACCTGACTTAGGTGAAGCGACTAATAAGCCACGCTGGCCCTTACCAATAGGAGCAATCAAATCAATGATACGACCGGTGATGTTTTCTTCACCACGCATATCACGCTCGAGTAAGAGCGGTTGATTCGGATGTAAAGGTGTGAGATTTTCAAACAGAATTTTGTGTTTCGATGCTTCAGGCGGTTCGCCATTCACCTTGTCTACTTTGACTAAGGCAAAGTAACGTTCTCCATCCTTCGGTGTTCTGACTTCACCCTCAATTGAATCGCCTGTGTGTAAATTGAAACGACGAATTTGTGAAGGCGAGATATAAATATCATCGGTCGAAGCCATATAACTGGCATCCGGCGAGCGCAAAAATCCAAAACCATCTGGTAGCACTTCCAATACACCATCACCAAAAATTTGTTCACCGCTTTTTGCGCGCCGTTTCAAAATGGCAAACATTAATTCTTGTTTACGCAGTCGCGCGGCATTATCAATTTCTAGGCCTATGGCCATTTCAAGTAGAGCGGATACGTGTAGTGCTTTAAGTTCAGATAAGTGCATAGTCAGATGCCGCTGAGGGCGTATTAGAGGTGGGGGAGGGAACGACGAAGAATAGAGTTAGAGAGAACAACGCGGCGGCGCAGGCGCGCCACCGCAATGATGTCATATCAAATATTACTGTCAATGAAGGCGGTGAGCTGGCCTTTTGCCAATGCACCCACTTTCTGTGCTGCCGGTACACCATTCTTGAATAAAATCAGAGTGGGTATACCGCGAATAGCAAACTTAGCTGGTATTGCCTGATTGGCATCAACATCGAGCTTTGCGATTTGGATTTTGCCTTCATATTCTTTAGCAACTTCTTCCAAAATAGGCGCGATCATTTTGCAAGGACCACACCACTCAGCCCAGAAATCGACCAAAACAGGTTTGTCAGATTTAAGAACGTCAGCTTCAAATGAACTATCAGATACGTGTTTAATGTTTTCGCTCATGATTTTCTCAGAGAGGGGAATAAGAGTTAGCCGCCCGCCTAGTGATTGCCATTTTTCCGGCTAGTTAGTGCTGTGATCCGGTTCATTGAAACGCACATCGAGTTTATTCGTGGGGTTTCGGTGTGAGAAAGTGCTGGATGTCACGCGGCGGGAGAATTCAATGAATCATAACCGATTTTTCCAGAAGGTGTGATTTCAAATTGCAGGCAGACTGCCGCAACGCAAATTAGCCGCACTCCCCCTTTTGAGATGATGTAGTGCATGCAATAGAAAATTCAGGATGTGCAGGGCTCGCATAAAATGGACACATGGACCATATAGTCAATTCGGAAAATCCTTATTCCACTCTCTTTATTCCACACGGCGCAGATTTCTGGCCCCACTTGGCACGTCATTTGATTGCTAGTGTTGGTGAGACTGAGCACACACATGCAGTGAAGGATTTATCTGACCACTGCGTAATGCTACCTAGTTTTGCGCATGCTGCGCAGTGCAGGGCTGCGCTAGCAACTATTTTAGGCAATACATTTATTCCTCCTCAACTTACTACGCTCTCTGCTTTTTTAAAAAAACAAATACCGGATGCGAATCAATTAATTCCTTCAGCTGATAGCGAGCGCTTGATGTTGCTGTATGCGAGTTTGAGAAAAGTCCCGTGGTTGAAAGAGTTGATGGTGGCGCATCGCAATACAGATTTACTACCACTAGCGAAAACTTTATTAGCAGTGGGTGATGAGTTAACGGAAGCCTTGTTACCTACTGCGCTCAGCATGCCGCAACACCTAGAGAAGCGATGGCAGATTGCATTACAAAGACTGTCACCTAAAGCAGTGAGCTTGTTATCAGATGAAGCAAAATTAGTATGGACAATATGGGAGACCCAGCGTGATGCAAGAGATCCTGCTGTCCACCGTTATGCCGCATTAAAAAAAGCTGCTGCATCAGCAAGCCAGCCTTGTTGGTTTATCTCAGCGCGAGCGCTAAATGCATTTGAAAAAGATTTTCTTACAAGCTATGCAGCACGTTGTCCTGTACAACTTGTATTACCCGATTGGTCAGAGGCGAGTGTGCCTAAGATTTTTTCAGCAAGCTGGCCTGAGTTACTGTCTGATAGCGTTCCTCAGCCATCAAGCAGCATGCAAGAAGCATCATTACCACCATCGCAAAATCATGCATTAGCACTATCGAAAGCACGAGATCTAGAAGAGGAAGCACAACGTGCTGCGCAAACAGTGGTGGCATGGATGCAAGAAGGTAAGAAACAGATTGCCATAATTCCGCAAGATCGTATGGTGGCGCGACGTGTACGTGCATTGCTAGAACGTGCGGACATTGCCGTTTCAGATGAAACCGGTTGGAAGTTATCTACTACACGCGCAGCTGCAGTATTAGCATCGTGGTTAGAGTTGGTTGCTTCGAATGCACAGACATTAGCTTTGCTTGATTTTTTAAAATCACCTTTTCTGTTTTCAGATCCTGAAACAGAAGCGCAGCAACGCATGAGTATAGAAAAAGCCTTAGTGAAAGAGGGCATCACAGGAGGTTGGAAAGAGATTAAGTCTGCGTTAATCGATTTGCCACTGGCGAGTGAATTGATGGAAGCGATGGCGCGTGAGGCAGCACGATTTTCAGGCAATAAAACAATTGCAGAGTGGGTGCAAATTACGCGTGGTGTGTTTGATGCATTAGGTTTGTTAACAGCATTTGCAGAAGATGTAGCTGGTCGTCAAATTCTTGAATTAATGGATGCTGTCGGGCGTGATTGTTCAGTATTAAAAGAAAAATTTAGCCTTACTGAATGGCGTGCTTTAATTAATCTAGAGTTAGAACAAACAATTTTTGTAGCACCTCGCAGTGATAAGCGTGTGATCATCGTGCCCTTACACGACACACTACTGCGTTACTTTGATGCCGTCATCATTCTCGGTGGTGATGCAGCACATCTACCAACGCCTTCAACAGAAACATTATTTTTTGCTGATGTAGTACGTAGCGAATTAGGACTAGCTTCGCGTGCGATGCGACATCAAGAACAGTGTCGATATCTTGCAGCACTCTTATTGCATTGTCCGCTGGTCGTATTATCTTGGCAGTCACAACGTCATGGTGAGACGAATCCTGCTAGCACATGGATACAGCGCTTGCAATTGCAATTAGCAATAGAGAAGTTGGATCCTATAGTAATTCATGATATTGTTGTGCCGACTATGCTGTTGCAGCAGCAATTACCAATGCCACCGCAACCACGCGTTACTGATTTACTCCCTACGGCTTTATCTGCTAGTGGTGTGAATGCCTTATACACCTGTCCTTATCAATTTTTTGCATCACGTTTATTAAAGTTATCTGCACTCGATGACATTAATGAGTTACCGCAAAAACGAGATTACGGCGATTGGGTACATGATATTTTGCTGCGCTTTGAACGCGCGTTGCAAGAGGCACCTGTTCCTATCGCGCAGCAAGCAGCATTATTAGAATCAGCAACGGAAGCAGTGTTTAGACCTTTGCTCGATAAAAATCCTGCTGCATTAGGATTTTATGTGCAGTGGAAAAAAATGATGCCTGAGTATTTGGAGTGGGCACAAAAACATGCGGCAAAGGATTGGTTGTTTGAGTTAGGTGAGCATGATGCTGAGCGTGAATTGACATGGGAAAATCAAGAACAAAAATTCAGTATTCGTTTGCATGGCCGTATCGATCGTATCGATACAAACAATCAGCAGCGCATGATTATTGACTATAAAACAATCGATCCTTCTCGTTTAAGAAAAGGCTTGAAGCAAATTGAAGATCATCAGTTAGCTTTCTATGGATTGATGATGGAAATAACAGATGTACCTGCACGCTATGTGGCATTCGATAAAACAAAAGTTGTAGAGATAGAAGCCAAACCCTATGCAGAATGGTGTACAGCCTTAAAAGAACAAATTCAAATGCATATTTTTGATATGGCGAATGACGTACCTTTGCCTGCAAATGGCGTTGGTAAAGCTTGTGATTGGTGTGAAATGCGCGGACTTTGTCGTAAAGGAGCATGGTGATGAACGCCAGCACAGAGACCACAAATAATGCGCAAGATTTTTTAGTGAATGGTGCGGCAGTTGATTCCGCTACCTTCACTGCGGTGGCTTGCGATCCACAGCATTCTGTTTTAATTGAAGCCTGTGCGGGGAGTGGTAAGACTTGGTTGTTGGTGTCACGCATGTTGCGCTTGTTATTAACAGGCACAAAGCCTGAAGAATTATTAGCTATTACTTTTACACGCAAAGCAGCACAAGAAATGCGAGAGCGTTTACTGGAATTGCTGCGTGAGCTAGCTTTAGCAGAAGAAGAGAGTGCATTGGATTTATTGCAGCAGCGGGGTTTGAGTGCGGTTGAAGCAAAGATGCAATTACCTGCTGCAAGGGGTTTATATCAGCGCGTTTTATCGAGTCCTTATGGTTTATCAGTTGATACTTTCCATAGTTGGTTTGCTCGATTATTACAAATCGCTCCTTTGAATGCCGGTGTACCGCATGGTTATGCTTTAGAAGAAAACGCTGAAGAATTAATTGACATGGCTTGGATTAAATTTACCCAAACCTTGAATCAAACAGAAATGCAGCCTTTGCGTGAAGCGTTGGTGTTGTTGTATGAATTAATTGGTGAGCACAACACGAAATTAACCATAAAAGCATTTATCAATAAGCGAGCGGAATGGTGGGCTGCAAACCTACAAAATAATCCTTTGCAGTCATTACAGGACTTATGTGGTGAAGATGGGCAGAGAGATGCAAGATTATTGTTGTGGAAGGATCAAGCTCTCTTAAGTCAAATTGCGGCGCTCGCAAAATTATTAGGGCAAGGCACGCCTGCGAATCAAAAAGTGGCAGCTACGATTGAGCGTGCTTTGTCTGATGCAAATGGCTTAGCAAGTTTCGAGATAATCTGGGGTGCATTGATTAAAGCAGATGGTGCGCCTCGCAAAGCACCATTGAATGCAACATTATCGAGAGCAGTGCAAGCAAATGGTGGTGAAGCTGCCTATCTGCAATCATGGGACTCTATCTGTGAAGCGCTGATTCATTTACATCAACGTAGCTTCGAGCCCATGGTGCTGCAAATAAATGCGGCGATTTTCAAAGTTGGCGTCGCGTGTGTTGATCACTATCAGTCGATTAAAGCAGAGCGACGTGTACTAGATTTCTCTGATTTGGAATGGCATGCATGGCGTTTATTAAGTCAATCGGAACATGCGGCTTATTTACAAATGCGTTTAGATGCACGTTATCGACATATCTTGCTTGATGAATTTCAAGATACGAATCCATTGCAATGGCACATCATAAAAAGCTGGTTAACAGCCTATGCTGAAATAGATGATGCAGTACTGCCTACAGTTTTCATTGTGGGTGATCCTAAACAATCAATTTATCGATTTAGACGTGCAGAACCACGTGTCTTTCAAGCAGCGCGCGATTTACTTTGTGAGCAGGGTGCAGCAAATTGCCAAACCAATTTAACGCGCCGAAATACCGAAGCGGTAGTACAAGTGTTAAATCAAGTGATGCAACACAATCCACTTTATAAGCCGCAAGTCACAGAAATCAAAGTGCGCGGTGAAATTTTACGTTGCCCTTTAATAGCTGTGCCTAAGGAAGATGGTGAAGAAAATGAAGGCGATGAAAAAACTGAGTCAACTCCTGCACTTAGTTTTTCATTACGTAATCCTTTGCAATCTCCTTTAAATAACAATGAAGATATGCGCTATGAAGAAGAAGCTTATGCGGTAGCGCAAGTCTTACACAAGATTGGGCGTGATGATGCTATTCGTTCTTGGTCAGATGTGATGTTGTTAGTGCGTAGTCGCACTCATTTATCTGCTTATGAACGTGGTTTGCGTAAAGCAGGTATTCCCTTTGTGTCGAATCGTCGTGGTGGTTTATTAGAAGCCTTAGAAATTTCTGATCTGATGCAATTACTGCATTGGTTAACGCTACCAAGTGATAATTTAGCGCTAGCGCATATTTTAAAATCGCCTATATTTAGTGCCAGTGATGATGATCTTATTTTTCTCGCTAAACAAAATAGCGGAACTTGGTGGCACAATTTACAAGCGCTGCAAAATGATCAGCAATTATCTCCCGTATTGCTACGTGCTACTACCTTGTTATCGACATGGCTAGTGCATGCTGCGCGATTACCTGTGCATGATTTACTCGATCAAATTATGCATCAGGGAGAATTAGTTCAGCGTTATACGCAATCTGCACACGCTTTATTACGGTCTCAAGTCTTAGGGAATCTAGAAGCTTTTATTGCGCTCGCTTTAGAAATAGATGCAGGTCGCTATCCTAGTATCGCTCGTTTTTTAGAACGTTTACGGCGCTTAGAAAAAGGCGATGGTAGTCAGGCTCCGGATGAGGCAAATATTGACGTTGCATCGAATGCGGTACGTATCATGACTATTCATGCTGCGAAAGGTTTGGAAGCTGAGATCGTAGTTTTAATGGGTGCAAATCAAGCGGATCAAAATAAAGATCACACTGGTGTGTTGTGTGATTGGCCGCAAGAAGCAGCAGGTCCTATGCATTTCTCCGTATTTGGTAAAGCTGCTGAACGTGGATTAGCACGTGATCATTTATTTCAACAAGAGTTAGCATTCAGTCAGCAAGAAAAATTAAATTTACTTTATGTGGCGATAACACGCGCTAAGCGTTATTTCATAGTCAGTGGTGTAGCTGCTGACAAGGGCGCAGAGCCTGTTGTTGACGATAGTTGGTATCAAAAATTTATGCATGTGGATGCGGTTGATATAAGCGCTTGTCAAGAAACACAATTAAATACGCAGTTAAATACCACTTTAGATACAACGACAGCAGAATTTAGTGTGCCGGTATTTAATCCTCCTTCATTTGCGCTACCTGAATCCAGTTTCTTATCGGATGAAGAAACTGAAGTCACTCGAGAAGGGACTTTGCTACATTTGCTGCTGGAGTGTTTGACTACTCCCTCAGTCTGGCCAGTGCAAGTGCCCGAGGTACAGGTTATTACGCAATGGCTGTCTTGCACGCTTGAACTAGCGCAGATTATTCGCAAACAAGCAGTCACGATTTTGTCGCAGCCAGAGTGTGAACGATTTTTTAATCCGCAGTATTTTCAATTTGCACGTAATGAAATGGAGCTTGTGCATGAAGGCAAGTTAATGTGCCTCGATCGTATTGTGATGTTAGATGATGGATTGTGGATTTTGGATTACAAACGAAATTATCATCCTAGCCAACAAGAGGATTATCAATCGCAATTACAGCGTTATCGACATGCAGTTGTTCAACTCTATCCTACACAAGCCATCAATACGGCTTTAATCACAGTAGATGGGCATTTATGGCAGCTTCATTTAGGTGAAGTTTAGTAAGTCTAATTTGTGTAGCCTATTTCGTGATCTGGAAAATTTTGTCCAAGAATCGGTAAAAACTTAATAACATTCGGTCATGAATTTGAAAAAAATCCCTAGATTTACGAGATTTTTGATGAAGTTCTCGTTACAAGTCTCTGAATCTATTGACTGAAATTCCTCTAGCCGACTATAGTGAGAAGATGAATTCCGAATTTTCTTCTTTGGTCGAAAAAGTTAATCTGCTCGCTGAACAATCCCATTCATTGCGGCGTGAGAATGCCGCCTTGCGTGGTGAGCTTGCTGGTTTAACGGCGCGTATGAATGAAGCGCATGATCGTATCGCCACTTTAATCAGAACCATGCCTGTTTCTGACGCTAATCAGGAGACTGCATGAGCACCGCTATTGATGCAATCATTATGGGTCAATCCTATAAACTCGCTTGCAAAGAAGGCGAAGAGCTTGCCTTGAAACAGGCGGTTGCTTATTTAGATGAATGTATGTGCGCGATTCGCGATGCAGGCAAAATCAAAGGTAATGATCGTATTGCTGTCATGGCGGCATTGGGTATGGCAGCTGAATTTCTCTCTGCGCGTAGCCCACAAGGCCCCTTTGCGGATCTATCCGTGGCTGAGGTACGTGAAGGGATTACATCCATGCACGTCGTGTTAGATGCTGCTTTAGCTCCGCAAGAAAGATTGTTTTAATTTTCAAACTAACAGTGGCCTATTCGTGCTAGCACACTTTGTTAGATTTGATGCGACGTTGTGTTTTGTCGCAAACAGATTATTAAATCGTTTGACAGTCAGAATAGTTAGAGTAGACTTAAATCTCCTGCCGTGTTCGCGTTTGCCATATATTCCTTGAACCATTTACATGCATAGGCTGCGGGTTTTGTTTTTTAGGCGTGAACGTCGCTAGTCCGACGATCCCAATATTAAACTACGTGTGGCCGACTTGAACCGTAAGGTTCAGGATGCCGGCGCAGCGGCACAGGCGGGACTTAATTTTAGCGGTTGCATGATACGTTATCATGCAACCGCTTTTTATTTTTTTCATAATAAAAAATTTTCTATGTCGTACTGGCTAATGAAATCTGAGCCTGATGAGGTGAGTGTGGATGATGCACTCGCTGCCTCTTTGCAAACCGTCGCTTGGACGGGCGTGCGTAATTATCAGGCAAGAAATTTTATGCGTGACAGCATGCGCATAGGGGATGGCGTCTTGTTCTATCACTCTAGTTGTCCGCAACCTGGTATTGCAGGAATAGCAGAAGTAGCAAGTACTGCGTATCCCGATCCTACGCAATTTGATAAAAAAAGTCCGTATTACGACCCACAATCTGATCAGGAACATCCACGATGGATGTTAGTTGATGTCAAGGTCACGCAAAAAACACCGCTCATCGCTTTATCAACATTACGTGAGCAAGATGAATTGGCTGATATGATTTTGCTGAGAAAAGGGAATCGTTTATCTGTCATGCCGGTGACAACTGCGGAATGGAATTTCATTACAAAAAAACTGCTAAAGAAAAACGGCTAAAGAAAAATAAAAAATAGTGCTTGCGGTGGTGCTGCATAGCTTGCACTTAAAATTTAATCTCATCTGGAAAAATTATGGATGCAAGTCTGATACTGATTTTTATTGTAATGGGTATTTTTAGTGGCTTTGCAGCTGGTTTGCTAGGTGTAGGTGGAGGTATGTTGTTGGTGCCCTTCATTACCATGCTACTCACCTATAAAGAATTTAATCCTGAGTTAGTCGTGCATATGGCGATTGCCACGTCACTAGCTACGATTATGTTTACATCCTTATCTTCCGTGCGTGCTCATCATCAACGAGGTGCAGTGTTATGGCCAGTGGTTAAATTATTTGCGCCAGGTATTTTGATAGGTTCATGGATAGGTCCATGGTTAGGTGCGCAAATGAATTCATCGGGTTTAGCATTATTTTTTGCATTGTTTGTCGGCTTCTCTGCTACCCAAATGCTATTAGATAAAAAACCATCTGCTACACGTGAATTACCAAAAACCAGCGGCATGTTAGCAGCAGGTTCTGTGATTGGCGTCTTATCCGGTTTAGTGGGGGCAGGCGGAGGTTTTATATCTGTGCCTTTTATGACGTGGTGTAATGTAAAAATTCATAATGCAGTCGCAACTAGTGCTGCTTTGGGTTTTCCAATTGCATTAGCAGGCACTTTATCGAATATTTATTTTGGTTGGCATGAGCCTAATTTGCCAGTAGGTTCATTGGGCTATATTTATTTACCGGCTTTATTTTCAATTTCGATTGCCAGTGTCACCACTGCACCACTAGGTGCGCGCACTGCTCATGCTTTGCCCATGAAATCATTGAAAAAAATATTCGCACTCGTACTATATGCCTTAGCGTTTTACATGCTCTATAAAGCATTGCATTAAGCATGCATGATTTATTGTTTAGTATAAGTCTCGCGTAAAATATTTTTTTGTACTTTACCCATAGTGTTGCGAGGTAGTTCATCTATAAAATAAACCTGCTTGGGCACTTTGAAATTAGCGATGCAATTTTTTAAAGTTTGGATGACGGATTCTTCGCTGAGTTTTTCACCTTTATGCAACACCACAATCGCAATCACTGCCTCCCCAAAATCTGTATGCGGAATACCGATCACAGCAGATTCCATCACGCTAGCTAGTGCATCAATTTCGGATTCAATTTCTTTGGGATAGACGTTATATCCCCCTGAGATGATGAGATCTTTGCTGCGTCCCACGATAGACAAATAACCATCGGCATCAAAGTAACCTACGTCACCAGTTTTGAAATAGCCATCAGTAGTAAATTCTTCTGCTGTTTTTTCAGGCATATTCCAATAGCCACTAAATACATTTGGTCCTTTGACTTGTATATCGCCTATCTCATCAGACTTACACTGATCACCTGCTTGATTAATGATATGAACAGACACATCGGGTAATGGTAAGCCCACTGTGCCTGCTTTGCGTGTGCCTTGATAAGGATTTGAAGTTAGCATAGCGGTTTCACTCATGCCGTAGCGTTCAAGTATGGTGTGTCCTGTTCTGGTTATGAATTGATGAAACGTTTCACTGAGTAAGGGAGCTGAACCTGAAATAAATAAACGCATGGTTGCACAGCATTCGAGATTGAATTTGGGATCGCTGAGTAAGCGTGTGTAATAAGTTGGTACACCCATAAAAATACTGCTGCGTGGAAGTTGGTTGATGACTGCAGCACTGTCAAATTTAGACAAAAAAATCATTTTGCTGCCATTCATCAAAGCACCATGTGCTGCAACAAATAGGCCATGTATATGAAATAGTGGCAAGGCATGTAATAAGACATCGCCTTTTTGCCATTGCCAATAAGTTTGTAGAGTTTGAATATTGCTTGCAAGGTTATGGTGAGTCAGCATGGCACCTTTGCTGCGTCCTGTGGTACCTGATGTATAGAGGATGGCGGCTAAATCATCAGGATTTTTTTCTAGTGTTTTAAATTTATCGCTATGAGTTGCGGCACGCGATAATAGTGAGCCACTATTTTTTCCAGCATGAGGTGTGTCTAGTGTAAAGACATGTCTAGTGCCAGCTTTAAAAGCTAGCTGAGAAACCCATCCGAAATTTTGCGGTGAACAAACGACAACGGCCGGTGTGGCATCGTTGATGAAGTAGTCCATCTCACTTGCTCGATAAGCAGTGTTCAAAGGTAGATAAACAAAACCAGCACGTATTGTTGCTAGATACAGCATCAGTGCTTCGGGCGATTTTTCAACTTGTGCAGCAATACGAGAACCGACTGGTAAATCACAGCTCGATAATAAATTTGCAATCTTGGCAGTGCCACGTTCTAGATCACGCCAACTGTAATAGTGTTGATCTTCTGTCTCACACCAACAATCATCTAGGTCGGCTGGAAATCGTGATTGAAATAAATTATAAAGATTAGCGTTCATGATGCGTTGCTATCTATAGTTGGTTTTTTATAAGCGAGCATTAATAAGATGATGCCGAGTGCAATCATGGGTAATGACAGCATTTGTCCAGCCGAGATAGTGAGTTGAGCGAATTGCACTTCATAATCTGGTATTCGAAAATATTCAGTAAAAAATCGCGCACAGCCATAACCTAAAGCGAATACGCCGCTGACAGCAAGTCGTGGTCTGGGTTTGCGTGCATAGAGCCAGAGAACAATGAATAACAGCACACCATCAATCAGTGCTTGATAAAGTGGTGAAGGATGGCGCGGCAAGCTATCCACATTCGGCCAGATCATGGCCCAAGGCAGAGTAGGATCTGCAATGCGTCCTGGTAGTTCTGCATTAATAAAATTACCGATACGACCTGCGGCATAACCTAGCGGTACCAAAGGCGCAATGAAATCCATGACTTCCATCCATGCTCTGCCATGACGTTTTCCCCAGATCGCCATAGCGATTAACACGCCTAAGAATCCTCCATGAAAAGACATGCCACCTTTCCAAACTGCGAAAATTTCTAAAGGATGGCTCAGGAAGTAAACAGGTTGGTAGAATACGACCTCGCCTAGACGACCGCCGATAATGACGCCCAATACGGCGTAGGTCAGCATGTCTTCTAGATCAAGCTTATTCCAGCCTGCTTTAGCGATATGTGCTTGTTGAATGCGTAATCGACCGAGCACGATGAAGGATGCAAAGGCCGTCAGATACATTAAGCCGTACCAGCGTATGGCGAGTGGTCCTAGTGAAATGGCGATGGGGTCGGGCAGAGGATGAATTAACATGCGACTTCTCTTATTGCGAAAATAGTTAAGAATGCATGACAGTGCGTCATGCAAGAGTGTGTGAAGCAGATTGTGGCATAAGCCAACTTGTTACGACAGTTTAGTAAAAAAATGACTAAGACTGTCTTAGTTAATTTAAAACAGTTTTTTGCGTTATTAGAATTTTCAGGAGAACCCATGGCATTTAATCGTCGTTCAAAAAACATTACCCAAGGTGTGGCACGTAGTCCGAATCGTGCAATGTATTACGCAATGGGTTACAAGACAGCTGATTTCGATAAACCAATGATTGGTATCGCAAACGGCCATTCCACCATCACGCCGTGTAATTCAGGTTTGCAAAAGCTAGCAGATGTTGCGATAGCTGCCATCACAGATGCTGGAGCCAATCCTCAAGTATTTGGTACACCGACAATTTCTGATGGTATGTCTATGGGTACTGAGGGGATGAAATTTTCTTTGATCAGTCGCGAAGTAATTGCAGACAGTATCGAGACTTGTGTGAATGGCCAATGGTTAGACGGTTGTGTAGTCATTGGTGGCTGCGATAAAAATATGCCGGCTGGGATGATTGCTATGGCACGTACCAATGTGCCTAGCATTTATGTCTATGGCGGCACTATCAGACCGGGTAACTGGAAGGGTACGGATCTCACTATTGTTTCTGCGTTTGAAGCAGTGGGCAAATTTACTGCAGGTGAAATGAGTCAGGAAGATTTTGATGGCATAGAAAGAAATGCTTGTCCCTCAACTGGATCCTGTGGTGGCATGTATACCGCTAACACTATGTCATCGTCATTTGAAGCATTAGGTATGTCATTGTTGTATTCATCAACTATGGCTAATCCGGATGAAGAAAAAACTGGTTCTGCTGCAGAGTCTGCGCGCGTTTTAGTAGAAGCAGTCAAAAAAGATTTGAAACCACGTGACATCATTACTCGTCAGTCTATAGAAAATGCCGTTGCCGTCATCATGGCAACTGGCGGTTCTACAAACGCAGTCTTGCATTATTTAGCGATTGCATATGCAGCAGATGTGGAATGGACAATAGATGACTTTGAACGTATGCGTAAAAAAGTACCTGTCATTTGTAACTTGAAACCTTCAGGCGAATATGTTGCGACTGACTTGCATAAGGCAGGTGGTGTACCGCAAGTCATGAAGATTTTATTGAATGCAGGTTTACTGAATGGTGATTGCATGACCATCACAGGTAAAACCATGGCGGAAGAATTAGCCAACGTGCCTGACGCACCGGCAGCAGATCAAAATGTGATTATGCCGATTGAACGTGCTTTATATAAACAAGGCCATCTCGCGATTTTGAAAGGCAATCTTTCACCAGAAGGTTGTGTAGCAAAAATCACGGGTCTGAAAAATCCTGTGATCACCGGACCGGCTCGTGTATTTGATGATGAGTACACTGCCCTAGACGCTATCCTTGCTGACAAAATTCATGCTGGTGATGTCATCGTCTTGCGTTATCTAGGACCAAAAGGTGGACCTGGTATGCCAGAAATGTTAGCGCCTACTTCTGCGCTAATTGGTAAAGGACTTGGCGAATCAGTGGGTTTGATTACGGATGGTAGATTCTCAGGTGGTACTTGGGGCATGGTAGTTGGTCATGTCGCTCCAGAGGCCATGGCTGGCGGTACCATAGCCTTGGTGCATGAAGGTGATTCCATAACCATCGATGCGCATCAATTACTCATACAATTAAATGTGGCTGATGAAGAAATCGCTCGCCGCCGTGCTGCTTGGACGCCACCTAAGCCACGCTACACCAGAGGTGTATTGGCAAAATTTGCTACTTTGACATCAAGTGCTAGTAAGGGTGCTGTGACTGATTGATAATTTTTAGTCAGCTTTAGAATTTGTGAGCGAATGTAAAAAAGTGACTAGGCTTTTTTTAATCGGTGATAGCCTGAAACGGCCAGATCCGGCATGAAAACAAGGTAATATTTAGCCGTTTTTTGAAACAGGGAGAGTGAAATGAAACGTATAGCATTGTTGGTTATTGCAATCAGCGCACTAGCTTCAAATAGCGTATTTGCTAATGCTGAATTAGCTAAAGAAAAAAATTGCTTGGCTTGCCACGCAGTTGATAACAAGTTAGTTGGACCTGGATATAAAGAAGTCGCTGCTAAATACAAAGCCGACAAATCTGCAGAAGCTAAATTGGCAAAGAAAATTCGTGAAGGCGGCGTAGGTGTGTGGGGTCAGATCCCTATGCCAGCGAATCCTCAGGTTTCTGAAGCTGAATCTGTAAAGTTAGCAAAATGGGTTTTGTCTCTGAAATAATTATTTCGTAAATTACGTTGGTACGTAACTACCTTAATTGAAAATCAGATGATATGAAAAAAAGCGCTCATAAGAGCGCTTTTTTTATTGTGTATAGGTAGTGCGCAATACATTGCGCCATATGGTTTGATGGAAAGTACGAATGATGTCGCTACGCTAATCGTTCCTACAAATTCAAATGCACGCATTTCGTACGAAATTCAACATCATACGAATTACAGAAAAATGTTGAAGTGTGTGGTAGGGCGCAATGAATTGCGCCGCATGGTAAATGGGAATGCGCGAACGATTACGCTACGCTAATCGTTCCTACAACTTCGATTACATATGCGGCGTAGGTACGAATAGCAAAGCGTATTCGTACGAAAAAACAGTCTAACGATGTCGCTAAGCTAATCCTTCATACAACTTCAATTATTTTGTCACCATGATGCGGTCACGTTTACCCGCTTTGTAAGTATACAAAGTTAGCGTGCCATTTTTAACGTCACCATAAGCATCGAATTCA
>Ga0209550_10000545_pt1 | contig 35673 bp, 30 predicted proteins | sample LauGreSuBDMM15SN_2_FD_187567 | JGI IMG/M metagenome (GOLD analysis project Ga0209550, IMG submission 187567) | Freshwater lake microbial communities from Lake Michigan, USA - Su13.BD.MM15.SN (SPAdes) (version 5) | ecosystem: Environmental > Aquatic > Freshwater > Lake | place: Lake Michigan... | reverse complement strand
ATGCTGAAGCGGTCGTGGCTGATCGTGTTGGGCTGCCATTGGTGGTGGAAGCGAGGGAACTCGACCGCTTGCATCACGGGCATTTTATGGTCGATGACGTTGGTGATGACCTGGAGCACGGTGTTGATGATCGTGGGGCCGCCGGGGCTGCCGGTGACGAGGAGGAGCGCGCCGTCTTTGAGGACGAAGGTGGGCGTCATCGAAGAGAGCGGGCGCTTGCCGGGGGCGATGGCGTTGGCTGGACCTTGCAGGAGGCCGAACATGTTTTGCACCCCGATCTTCGAAGTGAAGTCGTCCATTTCGTTGTTCATGAGGACGCCGGTGCCGGGGATGGTGACGCCGGAGCCGTAGCCGCCGTTGAGGGTGTAGGTGTTGCTGACGGCGTTGCCCGCGGCATCGACGATGGAGTAGTGGGTGGTTTCGGTGGATTCGGCGGCGAGGCGGGCGCGATGATCGCCGAGTTGCGAAACCTTGATCGGGGTCCAACCGGCCGGGTTGCCGGGGGCGAGACCGTCGCTGGGCGTGGCTTTGGCGGGGTCGAAATTTTGCATGAGACCGGCGATGTAGGCGCGGTCGAGCAGGCCGGCGGTGGGCACGTTCACAAAATCTGGGTCGCCCAAAAACTCGGCGCGGTCGCGGAAGGCGCGCCGCATGACTTCGATGAACAGGTGGAATTTCGCCGCAGAGTTGGCACCGAGTTTGGCGACGTCGTGGGTCTCCAGCATCCCGAGCATTTGGAGCAGGGCGATACCGCCGGAGCTGGGCGGCGGCATCGTCACGATCTCGTGACCGCGGTAAGTGCCGCGCAGGGGTTTGCGCTCGACGGCGGTGTAGCCTTTGAGATCGGCGAGGGTGATGGCGCCGCCGTTTTTCGCCATGGCATCGGCGATGAGGCGGGCAGTCTCGCCCTCGTAGAATTCGCGCGGGCCGTTTTTTTGAAGGCGGGCAAAGACTTCGGCGAGATCAGGCTGGCGCCACAAAGTGCCGGCCTCGTGAAACGCCCCGTCAGCGAGAAAAATACGTTTCGATTCGGGAAACTGGGAGAGGAGTTTGGCGTAAGCTTTGAGGTTGGCGGCGGTGCCTTGGGAGATGACAAAGCCATCGGCGGCGAGGCGACGGGCGGGTTCGCAGACGTCGGCCCAAGAGACTTTGCCGGAGCCGTATTTTTGCTGGGCGAGGGCGAAGCCGGCGACGGAGCCGGGGACGCCGCTGGCGCGCCAGCCCACGGTGGAAGAGCCGGGACCGGGCTTGAGGACGTTGCCATCGGGGCCGAGATACATGTCGCGGCCGGAGGCGGCGGGGGCGGTCTCGCGGTAGTCGATGGCGACGGTGCGGCCGTCGGCGAGGTGGATCAGCATGAAGCCGCCGCCGCCGAGATTGCCGGCAAAGGGGTAGACGACGGTGAGGGCGAGGCCGACGGCGACGCCCGCATCCACGGCGTTGCCGCCTTTTTTGAGAATTTCCACCCCGGCTTCGGACGCGAGATCGTGAACGGTTGCGACCATGCCGTGCTTGGCCTCGACCGGCGCACGCTGGGCGCGAGCGAACGGAGCGGGCGCCAAAACGAGCGCGAGCGCGGTGATGAGTTTGAGTGCAACGACGGCGGAGCGGGTGCGTTTCATGGCGGGTGGAGGAAGCGGATGTCATGCCAGAGCGCCGTGCAAGGCCCAAGGCGAGTCGAGCAAGGCCGGTCACGTTTTAATGGATCTAGGGCGATGGTGAATGCCGAACGAGCCCTCCCCAAAACGCCCGAGCACGCATCGCCGTGTGTGCAGTGCAACGATGGCTGATCGGCCTGCCGGTCGCAGCCGCTTGTTTGCTAGTCGGCCCGGTCGGTGCTTCGGCCAACTCCGCGTTGCGACGCTTTTCCGGAATCTCGCTCTTCGACCGGACCGGGCGCGTCCGGATGAAAAAGGGTCAACCCGGCGACACGGTGCAACTCGGCGTGCCGTGGGCCTGGAACAACGACAGCGCCCAGCGGGATGAAACTCGCTTCGGCGAGATTTCTGCGGTGCAGGCCGGCGGCGCGGGTTGGCATCTGAACCGCATCAACTACTTCACGCTCGGCTACGACGTGACGCTCGCCCCGGCCTACGGCTCCGTCGCCCGTGGCCCGGGCACGACGCCCGGCAACCGCTCGCCGGCAGTTGACGGCCTTGGCCGTCCGAGCTGCCGCCGGCCACGGCGGATCGGGCTCACCGCTGCGGGTGCCTCCCGTCAGGCTCGATTCAACTGCGGCCGGCCCGACTCCACTACGAATGAAGCCCGCGTGACCAGAGGCGCGCCGGGCTTGGTGACGAAGGGCACCGTTCGGTAGTCGGAGCGCCACGTTTGCGGCGTCACTTCACAACGCACGTAGCCCCGTTCGGCGTTGAAGAATTTTAGAAACGGATTCTCGGCCAACAGTTGATCGTGGGTCTTGGGCGCGGCGGCCCCGTCCCCGCCCGAGCTGATTGAAGTCCCGACAAATTCGGTGCCGACGACGGGCGAATCGAGCTCGTCGAAATCGGCGATGAGTTCATTGGCCCAGTGCGAATGAATGTCGCCGGTGATGACGACCGGGTTTTTGACGCGTTTCTCGCGAAAATGCCGGAGCAAGCGCCGCCGCTCAAACTCGTAGCCGGGCCATTGGTCCATGCTGTATTTGACCTCGTTGCCGCTGACCCGGTCGACGCGGGCCATCATGACTTGTTGGGCGAGGATGTTCCAGTTTGCCGGCGAACGTTCGAGCCCCGAGAAAAGCCAATCACGTTGGTGATCGCCCATCAATGTGCCGCGCGGATCGAGCAACGCGGGCGTCGGGGCTTTCAGGCCGTCGCCGAGCGGTTGCGGGGTACGATATTGGCGGGTATCGAGCACGTGAAATTGCGCGAGCCGGCCGAAATCAAGGCTGCGGTAGAGCAGCATCTCGGGGCCTTTTGGCAGTGCCGAGCGGCGCAGGGGCATGTGCTCGAAATAGGCCTGGTAGGCCGCGGCCCGCCGAGTGAGGAAGGACGCCTGTTGCGCCGGCTTCGCCGCGCGGTCGGCCGCGTAGTTGTTGGCCACCTCGTGGTCGTCCCACGTCACGATCCACGGCGCCGTGGCGTGCGCCGCCTGCAAATGGGGATCCGTTTTGTAGAGCGCGTAGCGCAGCCGGTAGTCGTCCAATGCGAAGCATTCGCTACCGAGGTGACGCCGCACCCGGCCATCGGCCGCGGGGCCCTCGTAGATGTAGTCGCCGAGGTGGACCACGAGATCGAGGTCCTCGCGCGCGAGGTGGTCATAAGCCGTGAAAAGACCGGCTTCGTAGTGCTGGCAGGAGACAAAGGCGAAGCGCAGGCGTTCGGCCAGCACATCGGCTGACGGCGCGGTGCGGGTGCGGCCTGTGGGGCTCACTTCGCCGCCGACTTTAAATCGATACCAATACCAACGACCCGGCCGCAACCCGGACACCTCGACATGGACCGAGTGCGACCACTCCGGGCGGGCGGTCGCCGTGCCGGATTGGACGACCCGCGCCATCCCTTCGTCCTCGGCGATTTGCCACGCTACTTCGACCGGTTCCGCTTTCATCCCCCCGCCGACTTCCAACGGCCGGGGGGCCAGCCGCGTCCAAAGCACCACCCCGTCGGGCAACGGATCACCCGAAGCGACTCCAAGGGAAAAGGGAGAGTCGGAAAACGAGCCGGTGCGCGCCACCGCGCCCGCTACCCGGGTCGAAAGCAGCGCCGCCGCCGCGAAGGAGGCGCTGCCGGCCAAGAAGGATCGGCGGCTGAGTGGTTGGACGCCGGGCAAGGGAAAAAGCGGACGGTTCATGTGGGCAAAAGGGTCAAAAAAATAAGGGTGGAGCTGAGCCGCAGCCGGATTTCTAAGCGATGCAAATTTGCCGCTTTATGTAACGTTTGGGCGACGGCAATCCGCGGTCGGCGGCGTCGGCCACGGGCGGAATTTCGGTCGCCGCGCTTTCCCGCTTGCCGCCCGTTTCAGCGGGCCCAACTCTTGTCGAAGTCTACGCTCATGCCCAAACGCCCTGATCTGAAATCCATCCTCATCATCGGTGCCGGCCCGATCGTCATCGGGCAGGCCTGCGAGTTCGATTACTCGGGTACCCAAGCGTGCAAAGCCCTCCGGGAAGAGGGTTACCGGGTCATTCTAGTGAACTCCAACCCGGCCACGATCATGACCGATCCGGAGTTTGCCGATGTCACCTATATCGAGCCGCTCAACCTCGAAACCCTCGAGAAAATCATCGCCGCCGAGCGCCCTTCCGCCCTGTTGCCCACCCTTGGCGGTCAGACCGCGCTTAATCTTTCGATGGAGCTGAACAAATCCGGCATCCTCGCCAAATACGGCGTCGAAATGATCGGCGCCAAGCCCGACGCCATCAACAAGGGCGAGGACCGCGAGTTGTTCAAACAGTGCATGATCAAGATCGGTCTCGATGTCGCGAAATCGCGCACCGTGAAAAACATGACCGAGGCCCGCGAGGCCGCCGATTTCCTCGGGGCCTACCCGCTCATCATCCGCCCGTCCTTCACCCTCGGCGGCAGCGGCGGCGGGATCGCTTACAACAAGGAAGAATTCGAAGGCATCTGCGCCAACGGGCTCGATCTCTCGCCCGTGCACGAGGTCCTCGTCGAGGAATGTCTGCTCGGCTGGAAGGAATACGAGATGGAGGTCATGCGTGACCACAAGGACCAGTGCGTGGTCATCTGCTCCATCGAGAATTTTGACCCGATGGGCGTCCACACCGGCGACTCCATCACCGTCGCTCCGGCGATGACGCTCACCGACAAAGAATACCAGGTCATGCGCGATGCGTCGTTCGCCGTCATTCGCGAAATCGGCGTCGAAACCGGCGGTTCCAACATCCAGTTCTCCGTCGATCCCGTGACCGGCCGCATGGTCGTCATCGAGATGAATCCGCGCGTCTCGCGCTCCTCCGCCCTCGCCTCGAAGGCCACCGGTTTCCCCATCGCTAAGATCGCCGCCAAACTCGCCGTCGGCTACACGCTCGACGAGTTGCGCAACGACATCACGCGCGTCACGCCGGCGAGCTTCGAGCCGACCATCGACTACGTCGTCACCAAGATCCCGCGCTTCACGTTTGAGAAATTCATCGGCGCCGATACCACGCTCACCTCCGCGATGAAATCCGTCGGCGAGGCGATGGCCATCGGCCGCACGTTTAAAGAATCAATGCAGAAATGTCTGCGCTCGCTCGAGGTCGGCGCCCGCGGTTTTGGCGGCGGCGGCAAGTTCGGCGGCGATGAGATTATCGACGAAAAAATCATCAACGCGAAGCTCGGCACACCCAACTCCGAGCGCATTTTTTACCTGCGCCACGCCTTCCGCGCCGGTTACAGCGTCGAGCGCATTTTCGATCTCACCAAGATCGATCCGTGGTTCCTTCATCAGCTCCGCGAGATTCACGAGATGGAGCAGGAGTTGGCGGCGAAAACCCTCGCGACCGTCGAAGTCACCGCACTCCGCCGCGCGAAACAGTTCGGTTTCGCCGATGCCCAGCTCGCCCACATTTTTAAGACCGACCTTGCCGCCGTCCGCGCCCACCGCAAACAGGCCGGCGTCAACACGACCTATCGTCTCGTCGATACCTGTGCGGCCGAGTTCGAGGCGTTCACGCCCTACTACTATTCGAGCTACGGTGACGAAAACGAGATCCTGCCCCCGAGCGGCAAGAAGAAGATCATGATCCTCGGCGGCGGGCCCAACCGTATTGGTCAGGGCATCGAGTTCGACTACTGCTGTGTGCACGCCAGCTTCGCCCTCCGCGAGATCGGCTACGAGAGCGTGATGGTGAACTCCAATCCGGAAACCGTCTCCACCGATTACGACACCAGCGACCGGCTCTACTTCGAGCCGCTCACGCTCGAAGATGTGCTCGAGATTTACACGCAGGAAAAATGCGACGGCGTCATCGTGCAGTTCGGCGGCCAAACCCCGCTCAATCTCGCCTCCGCCCTGAAGGCCAACGGCGTCAATATCATCGGCACCACGCCGGAAAGCATCGAGGCCGCCGAAGACCGCAAGCTGTTCGCCGCCATCCTGACCACCACCGGCCTGCGCCAGCCCGACAACCGCACCGCGCTGAGCGAGGGTGAGGCCGTCGGATTCGCCGCGGCCGTCGGTTATCCCGTGTTGCTCCGGCCATCATTCGTCCTCGGTGGCCGCGGCATGTTCGTGGTTTACAGCGAAGAAGAATTGAAGGCCGTGGTCCGCCAGGTGTTCGACGTCATGCCCGGCAAGCCTGTCCTCATCGACAAATTCCTTGAAGACGCGATCGAGCTCGACGTGGACTGCATCAGCGACGGCGAGACCAGCGTCATCGGTGGTATGCTCGAGCACATCGAATTTGCCGGCGTCCACTCCGGCGACGCCGCGATGGTGATGCCCCCGCACACGCTGAGCCCCGAGATGCTCAACACCGTCCGCACCGCCACCTACGCGCTCGCCAAGGCGCTCAAGGTCGTCGGCCTCATGAACGTCCAGTTCGCGATCAAGGACAACCAGCTCTACGTGCTCGAAGTGAATCCCCGCGCCTCGCGCACCGTGCCGTTCGTGGCCAAGGCTATCGGCGTGCCGCTCGCGAAACTCGCCGCCAAAGTTATGACCGGCGCCAAGCTAAAGGACCTCGGCTTCACCCGGGAGCAGACGCCGAAACATTGGTGCGTCAAAGAAGCCGTGTTCCCGTTTGTGCGTTTCCCCGGTTCTACGATCGCGCTCGGGCCCGAGATGCGCTCGACCGGCGAAGTCATGGGGATTGATGCGGACCTCGGCGTCGCTTTCGCGAAAGCCCAAGCCGCCGCCAAGCCCGGCCTGCCGACCAAGGGGAACGTGTTCCTCAGCGTCAAAGACGCCGATAAACCCCGCGCCACCGCGCTGGCCCGCGCGCTCGTGGAACTCGGTTTCACGATTTACTCGACCAGCGGCACGGCGAAGACGCTCGCCGACAACGGCGTACCCGTAAAACGCCTAGCGAAAATCACCGAGGGCCGCCCCAACGCGGTGGACATGCTGAAAAACGGTCAGATCCAACTCGTGATCAACACGCCTGCCGGGATGATCCCGCGGCAGGACGAAAACAAGATCCGCGCGGCGGCGTATTCGCACGCGGTGTGTCTCATGACGACGATCACCGGGGCCTTTGCCGCGGTCGAAGGCATCCGCGCTCTCCGCGACAAGCCCGTCGGCGTGAAGCCGATCCAGCTTTATCGGGGCAACGTAAACTTCGTCTAAGCGGGGCCGGGAAGGTAGGGGGGGGGCTTTGCCCCGCCCCTCGGGCGCACCAGGGCGGGTCAAAGACCCCGCCCTACTTTTAAGCCGCGGTTTGGCTAAGCTTCGCCTGACGCCGGGCCCACCCCGCGATCGCGCCCCGCCGCACGATGACCACGACGCTCGCGAGCCAGTAGATGGGATCGACGACGTAGTCCCAGCAGTTGGTCGACTCCAGCGCGCCCAGCGCAAATGCCACCAGCGCCGCCACCAGCAGCACGCCGAATCGGTTTCCCCGAGCCAGAAACATGATCGCGGTCAAGGTGAGCGCGGCGGCGGCATAGTTCGAGTGCCAGCCCCAATAGTGAAAATCGAAGCCGCGGCCAAAAATCAGCGGTTGCAGGTAGACCAACGAACCCACGACCGCGCCGAAAATCCATGTCGCCCACCAATCGGCCGATTGGAAAATCGTGACGCCGAGAAAGCGCGGGCTGCGTTGCGCGATCAACAGGCCGAGGATGGGCAACGAGGGATTGGGGTAATAGCTGAACACCCAGTTCCACAGCTGCAGCTCCTTGATCGGCACCAGCATCACGCCCGCGGCCGCCGCCGCGACGGCCAGCCGCAGGGCGACCGACGCCGGTAGCGGCATGAAGCGACCGCCGAACCCGAGCAGCATCAGCCACACCGCGGCGAAAACCGCGAGCGCGTCCGAGGGCGGCAACCAAGCGGGGTTCATGGGGGCAGCAACCCGCCGGCGAGCTCGCGATACTGGTCGAGCCAAGCGAGGTTAAACGCGATGTGTCCGATGCGTTCCCGTTTCCACGTATAGGTGAGATGGATCATCCCACCGGGGCCTTGCGTCAGCTGCGGATAGGAAAACTCCTTCTCCGTCTCGCGCTCCATCACGGAGTGTTTCTTCCACGTGCGTCCTTCGTCGGAGGATAGGGACAAACCAAGGCTCTCGCGGCCGCTCGAAGCGTGGTTGTAGGCGAGGAGAATCCGGCCGTCGGCGAGGCGCAAAGCGTCGACGGGCGCATCGGGATTGGGCAGGGAAATCGGGGTCGGGTCCGGCCAAGTCCAGCCGTTGTCCGTGGAGAGCGATGTGCGCAACGCGCGCTGGCTGCTCGTATCGCGCAGCATCATGAGAACTTGGTCCCCGCCGAGCGCGACCAGCACGGGCTGGATCAGGCCTTTGGACGCGCCGAGATTGCGGACTTTGTAATCTTCCACGGTGCCGTCGGGGCCGGGCTGGAACCATAGGATCTGGGGAAACTTGGTGGCCATCTCGTGATAGACGGGCAGCCCGATACGGCCGTCGGCGGCGTAGATCGGCTTGTTGCGCACGAGCGTGCTCATGTTGAAGAACGCGTTCAACGTGAGCCGCCGGCTCGGGCCCCAGGTGAGGCCGGCATCGGGCGACGATTTGATGTTGAGTGCGCAGCCCGACCAGCCGCCCAGGCTCACGCTGGCGTAAACCATCCATAGCCGGCCGGTGCGGTCGGGGAAGATCACGGTGTTGCCGATTTTCTTGATGCGGCGGCCGAGTTCGCCTTCGACGCTGGAGCGGTCGAGCACCTTGACCGGCGGACCCCAGGTCTTCGTCCCTGCGGTCATGCGCGAAGTGAAAACTGCGACATCCGCCGCGCCCTCGCGCGATCCGCCATACCAGAGCGCGAGCAAGTCGCCGCTCGGCAACGCGCTCACCATGCTGCAATGGACGTGGGCGAGCTGGGCCTCCGGCGAAACCCAGCCGCGTTCGAACCGCGGCTTCCCGAACTCGCCCACGCTCTGGGGGGCGCGGGCCCAGGGAGCCGAGGCGGGCTCAAGCGCGAGGGGCGGGTTGACGCTGATCGGCGCTGAATACTTCACGGCGGCGCCGCCGGCGATGCAGGTCACGGCAATCCATGCGAGTCGTCGGACGGGGCTCAGCCGGGACGGGCGCGACCGGGCGGTGGGGCGGGCGGATTGATCGAGTAGGACCGGGGTAACGGAGAGCTCAGTGCGCGGGGCAATCACAGGGGAAGGGTGAGGCTGGAGCGGGGAACTCGCCGCTTCAACGGGTTTCTCGGCGGACGGACCGTTCGTCGCGGGTTTTTCGATTGTTTAACAAGAGATAGTGCGCCGTCTCGTGAAACGCATCCGCCAAGGCGAGGTGTTCGGGCAAACCGTTCGCCGGAGTCGCGGCGGCCGGGGGCGGGGGTGCGTTAAAATCGGCCCAGACAAAGCCGGTGCGGTCGCCCTGCAACTGGCGGTAGCCGTAATGCCGGCCCTGCACGACGCCCAGCGTCTTGTTATTGTGATCGAGAATGAAGGCGGCGTTGCCCCGGCCGGCGTCGATTTCTTGGCGGTGCAACAGATCACGACCGAGGCTGGAATTGCGGTAGGCGATCCCGGCGATTCCGGCGGCAGTGGGCAGGACATCGAGCATCGAAGCCGGCGCGGCGAGCCGGCGCGGCGGCAACAATTTCGGCGCGTAAAACAACAGCGGCACGTGGTAGGCGGTCAGCGCCTGCTCGGTCCAAGCAGCGGGGAACATCGTGCCGGCGTTGCCGCCGATGCCGTGGTCGCCGATGAAGATGAACACGGTGTTCTCGAAATACGCCGAGCGCCGCGCCGCGTTCATAAATTTGCGGAACGAGAAATCGGTGTAGCGAAACGCATTGAATTCCTTGAGCGACTCGAAGCCATGGGCCCGCAGTTTTTCCAAGGGCACGTCAAGGGGTTGGAATTCGCCAAGATCCTCGGGCGCGATGGTGTAGGGCCGATGGTTGCCGGCGGTCTGAATGATGGCGAAGAACGGCTCCGTCTGCTGGGCGAGCTCGGCCTCGGCTTCGAGCAACAGGCTCTTGTCGCTGATGCCCCACACGTCGATGCGCGGGGATTTGAAACTGTCTTCTTCGCGCAGCACGAGGTCGCGGATGTTGCCGGTGAGCACGCCGCGGATGTTCGCCCAGCTCGTACTCCCGCCGAGGAAGTAAAGTTTTCGGTAACCGGTGAAATCGTTGATGATCGTGTGTTGGTCGACCATCGCGGGGTTGCGGCTGGCGGTCTTCACCGGCGTCACGTCGGGCACGCCCGTGATCGTGGCCCAGACGCCGCGCGCGGTGCCAAACGTCGGCGTGAAGCAGTTTTCGAAAAACACCCCGTCGCGGCAGAGCTCCGCGAAATAGGGCGTCGTGTCGAGCGGGTTGCCCCACATCGAGCTCTTGTAGGCGCTAAACGATTCGCAGAGCACGAGCACGACGTTGGGCCGACGCGCCGGTGCATCGGGCCGGGCAGGGACGTCGCGGATGAAATTGAGCGCGGCCGCATCCGGCGCCGTGACGCCGAGGTAGCGGCTCAACCGGGGATAGTGCGCGCGGACCTTGGCGCGGTCGTAGCCGGTGTCGCGAAACGCCAGCGAGCTGAAAAATGACTCTAAGGGATTTAGCGCGAGGTTGGCGGAGAAATCGTCGCGCAGATTAAACGCGTCGCTCCAGCGCAACGGATATTGGCCCACGCGACCGAAGGCGGCGAGCAGTCCGACGAGTCCGGTGACCACCAGCCACGTCACGCGGGCGCGGCGGCGGGGATTCTCGGGCGCGGCGGCGGCGCGGCGGTGCAGCCACGCGTTGACCCAAAGCATCGCGATCAGCGCGACCGCGCAGGCCAGCAAAATGCGGATGACGGGATACGTCTGCCACACCATGCTGGCGGAGATTTTTGCGTCCTCCAGAAAACCGAGGGCGGTGGCGTTGAGCCGTTGCCCGAGGTAGCGGAAGTGGAGGAAGTCGTTTACATAAAAAAACAGCACGACCGCCGCCGCGCCGCCGAGCAGGCCGAGCCAAAGCCGTCGTCCGAGTTGCGAATCGAGCGCGTGCCAGAACCGGAACTGGCCGAGCAGCAATACCGGCAGCAACCCGGCCGCGACGATGCGGGCGTCAAACCGCAGACCCAGCCAGAATGCGGGCGCGGCCTGCGCGAGGGACACTTGGCCGTGGCCGAAGATCTGCCAGGTGACGAGCCGGAGCAGCGAAAGCACGATCAACGAAAGTCCGGCCAGCGAGAGCAGCCAGCGGACGAAGCGGGGAAGGGGAAACATGGGGCTGGGCGAGCGGACGCGTCGGAACAGCGGGCGTCAAGGCTCGGCGCCTGCGGGGTCTGAGCGAGCGCCCCGCTCAGTCGAAGATCGGGAAAAACGTATTAAACGCCTTTTCCCCGAAGTGGCCCGGATCGTTGAAACGGCGATGGCGGTCGAGGCCGTCGATCGCGGTCATCTCGGCGGGCGTAAGCGCAAAGTCGAAGAGCGCGAAATTTTCCGCGAGTCGCGCGGGCGAAGCCGTTTTCGGAATGACCGCGCAGCCGCGTTGCACGCCCCAGCGCAGCGCGATTTGGGCGGGCGTGCGACCGTGGGCGGCGGCGATGGCGGTGACGACGGGATCGGCCAGGACGTTCTCGGCGGGCGTCGCCATGCCGAGCGGCAGATAGGACGGGGCGCCGAGCGGGGAAAACGCGGTGACGGCGATGTTCTCCTGCGCGCAGAAGCGGAGTTGGCGCGGTTGCACGAGGTAGGGATGCAACTCGAGCTGATGGACGGCCGGCCGGATCGTGGCGTAGCTGAGCACATCGCGGAGCGCGGAGACGTTGAGATTGCAGACGCCGATGCGCTGGACGAGGCCCGCGCGTTGGAGTTCTTCCATCGCACCCCACGTGTCGGCGTAGGGCACGGCGATGGGCTTCATCGCGGGCGCGGGCGCGGCCGGATCGAAAAACCATTCCGGCGGGTAACGCACATCGAACGGCACATAGGCGAGCGCGATGGGGAAATGGACGAGGTAGAGATCGAGCACGTCGAGCTGCAGATCGCGCAGGGAGCGCTCGCAGGCAGCGCGCACGTGCTTGGGCTCGTGGTAGGTGTTCCACAACTTGGAGGTGACCCAAAGATCGTCGCGGCGGCAGAGCCCGTCGCGCAGGGCGGAGGCGATGCCGGCGCCGACCTGCGGCTCGTTGCCGTAGTCGCACGCGCAGTCGAGGTGGCGGTAGCCGAGCTTGATCGCTTCGCGCACGAGGCCGGGGAGTTCGGGCTTGGGCATCTTCCACATGCCGAGGCCGATGGTGGGGAAGTGTCCGCCGTCGGGCAGCGTCAGGTGCAGGGAGGCGGAAGCGGTTGGGGAAGTCGTCATGAGCGTGGAAATAAAACGCGCGGCGGGCGGTTCAGCGGCGGGCAAATTTTACGTGAAGAGATTCGGCGGCGAGGCGGCGGACGTAGCTCGGCTCGGTTTCGGATTTCCACGTTTGTTCAAGCACGTCGATCCGGGCGACTTGGTCGCACAGCGTGTTGAGCAACGTGCGCACGACCAGACGGGCATGCGCGGCCCCGAGGCAGAGGTGCGGGCCAAAACCGAAAGCCACGTGGGGATTCGGCCGCCGGTCCAACTTCACCTCGTCCGGCGCTTCGAACACGGCCGCGTCGAAGTTGGCCGACGAAAAGCAGAGCGAGACAAATTCGCCCGCTGGCACGTTCACGCCGTGGACGGCGGTGTCGCGCGTGCATTTGCGGGCGAGGTGGGTGACCGGCGAGAGCGCGCGGAAAAATTCCTCGCTGGCCCCGACGATGCGCTTGCGGTCGGCGCGCAGGAATTCGAAGTCGGCGGGCGTGTGCGCGAGATGGGCGAGGATACCGGTGATGGAGTTGATGACGGTGTCGCGCCCGCCCGCGAAAACGATGCTGCAGAACCCGAGCATTTCCTGGCGCGTGAGCGGACGGCCTTGGAACTTGGCCTGGGTCAGCGCGCTGAAGAGGTCGTCGCCGGGGTGGGCGGCCGCGCGGTCGAGCAGAGCGTTGGTGTAGGCCTCGAGCGCCGCGCCCTTGCTGGTGCCGTTGCCGTCGCGGAAGACGTGGGTGCCCCAGCCGATCCAGATCGCGGCCTCGGCGTCGGGCACGTTGAGCAAGATCGCAAGCGCACGCGACTGCAGCGGGATGGCGAAGTCGCGTACGGCCTCGAAAGACGCGCGGTCGCGGGCGGCGGTCACGAGTTCGCCGACGAGCCGCTCCATTTGGGCGATGACCTCGGGCAACTTGGCGCGATTGAAAAACGGCTCGACCACCTCGCGGTAGGCTTGCTGCTCGGGCGGATCGATTTCGAGGGGCAACTGGCGCACCGTGCGCACGTCCTCTTCGGTGGGGATGGGCACCTTAAACGGTGCGTCGGAGCTGAAGGTCTGCCAGTCCTTGGCCACGCGCCGCACGTCTTCGTGGCGCAGGACGAGGGGGATTTCTTTGCCTTGGAAATTGTTCACCAACACACCGTCGCGCTCGCGGGGCTCACGAAAGGGATCGGTGGGATTCTTGGGGTTGTGGAACGGGCAGGGCATGGGAGCGGGGAGAGGACGCAGGCGAGCGGGAGGAGGACAAAAAAATTGCGCGGTGAGGTCAAACCTTGGACTAAGGTTCAGCCGTTAACCTTCGAGCTGCTGGCGGCTCGCGCGTTGGGCAAACTCCCCTGCGCCGCCCCGCGCCTGCTCGCGGTGGGTTTGTTTTGGACCTGAGGACGACAGGCGCGCTGGACGCATGACCGGGTGAGACAATTTTTTAGCCAGGGCTGCGGGGTAGGAGCCGAAAACTTGGGGGCCGATCTGATCGCCCCTGCGGCCGCCAAACGGCGGACGAACCTTTCAGGTCAACTCAGCCGACATCAGGCTTGCTCGGACCGTCGCGTCCCGTGCGTGATGGTGGTGGTCGTTATCACCTTCCCTCCATGTCTTCACCTGTGCCCACGCTCGTCGCTCTCCTCCACGGTCCCGATCAACCCGGCCTCGTCGCCCGGGTCTCCGGTTGGATCTTCGAGCGCGGGGGCAACATTCTCCACGCCGACCAGCACCGTGATATGGAGGCGGGGGTGTTCTTCCAACGCGTCGAGTGGACTCCGGCGAACGGCAACGCCTCGGCCGATACCGCCGCTTTCCAAGCGTTCGCGGCTTCGCTCGGTATGAACGCCCGGGTTGCGTCCTCCGCGCAGCGCCCGCGCGTGGCGATCTTCGTCTCAAAGTTTGACCACTGTTTCCACGATCTCGTGCTGCGGCACCGGGCCGGTGATTTTGCGGGTGACCTCGTCGCCGTGATTTCCAATCATCCTGACCTCGCGCCGGCGGCTGCGGCCTATAGTCTGCCGTTTTATCTCATCCCGGTGACGGCCGCCGACAAGGCCGCCGCCGAGGCCCGTCAACTGGCGCTGTTGCGCGAACTGCGGGTCGATCTGGTGGTGCTCGCGCGCTACATGCAGGTGCTTTCCGCGGACTTTTTGGAAAAATGCGGAGGGCCGGTGATCAACATTCACCACTCGTTTTTGCCGGCGTTCGCCGGCGGGAAACCCTATCACCAGGCGGCGGCGCGCGGCGTGAAATTGATCGGGGCGACCGCGCATTACGCGACGGCGATCCTCGACGACGGACCGATCATCCAGCAAGACGTCGCCCGGGTTACGCACCGGCACGATGTCGACGATCTGATTCGGAAAGGTCGCGATTTGGAAAAATCCGTGCTCGCCCAAGCCGTGCGCTGGCACCTCGAAAACCGCGTGCTCGTCTACGGGCACAAGACGGTGGTGTTTGATTGAGTGCGTTTTTTTCACCCGGTCTTTTTCCACGATCCCATGCGCGCGATCCGCATCCATGAAACCGGCGGACCGGAAAAGCTCCGGGCCGATGACGTTCCGGTGCCTTTGCCCCTTGCGGGCGAGGTGCGGGTTCGCGTCGAGGCGGCAGGGCTCAACTTCATCGACACGTATCAGCGCAGCGGGCTCTACCCGGTGGCGTTGCCGTTTACGCTTGGCGCGGAGGTCGGCGGGGTGGTCTCGGCGGTCGGCGCGGGGGTGACGGAGTTTGCCATCGGCGATCGCGTCGCGACGGCCAAGGCGGTGGGGGGCTATGCGGCCGAGGCGGTCGCGCCGGCGGCGCACGTCGTGAAAATCCCCGACGGGGTCGCGACGCGGACGGCGGCGGCGCTGATGTTGCAGGGGCTCACGGCGCACTACCTCGCGACGGATACATTTCCGCTCAAGGCGGGGGACACGGCGTTGATCCACGCCGCGGCGGGCGGCGTGGGTTTGTTGCTCGTGCAGCTCGCGAAGCGGGCCGGGGCGCGCGTGATCGCGACGGTGGGTACCGATGAGAAAGTGGCGCTCGCACGCGGAGCGGGAGCGGACGAGGTGGTGGTTTACACGCGGGAGGATTTCACGGTGGCGGCGCGGGCGTTTACCGGCGGGCGCGGCGTCGATGTGGTCTACGATGCGGTGGGCAAGGATACGTTTGCCGGCAGCGCGGAGAGCCTGCGGCCGCGGGGGATGTTGATCTCATTTGGCAATGCGAGCGGGGCTGTGCCGCCGGTGGCTCCGCTGCTGTTGATGCAGAAAGGCTCGCTCTATCTCACGCGGCCGACGCTCGCGCATTACACACAGACGACGGCCGAATTGCGGGCGCGCGCGGATGATTTGTTCGAGGCGGTGCTCACCGGAAGGTTGAGGGTGCGGATCGGCGCGACCTATCCGCTCTCGGCGGCGGCCGATGCGCATCGCGCGTTGGAGAGCCGCGGCACGACGGGCAAGGTGCTGCTCGTGCCGTAGACGAGACGCGACGAAGAGGGCGCGGCCCTTGAAAATTGGGGGCGGGATCAGGCGGAAATTACCGGAGGATTGAGGCACGCTTTCGGTCGAAACACGCGTTACACCTCTGCGGGTGTTGCGGTTGGTTGGGCTATTTTATCGGGCTACTCCGGTTGTGCTACTCCGTTCGGGGGACCTTGCGTTCGTTCGGTCAAGTCAAGCAGGAGTTGGCGGGGTTTTTGGACGAGGCCGAAAATTTTCGGGCGGAGAATACGGTCCTGAGCAAGCAGGTGGCGGCGCTCACGGAGCAGGTCCGCGAAGCGCAGGGTCAGCCTGAGCCGGTGAAAGCGGAGGCGTTGGTTCAACGCGAAGGCCGGGAGCAAGCCGAGCTGGCGGCCGACCCGTTGCGCGACCCGTTGCGCGCGGTCGCGAAGGCGTGGTCGGCTGCGGGCCTGAGCCTGAACGCGTTTTGCGGCGAGAAAGATCCGACGACGCGACCTGAGACCAATGGCGGTTGATTTTTAGACGGCGGGTTCCTGGGTGGCACGGGCACTTTACCCGTGGGTTTGAGGATGAAACTCAGCAGCTATTGGTATGAGACCGGTCCGGCGCGCATTCGAGCATCGGCGGATGAGGATCATCGGCGTTAACTGGAGTGGTTGCGGCGACCGGTGGGGCGCGCGGCCAAGGCGCGCGGCTCCGAATCGCTGCAATGGCTCCGCTGGGATGAGGCGATTTCCTGCATTTACACGGTTGGCGGCATTTGCTCTCGTCTCGGGTTCACACGTTTCAACCCTCGCGCCATGACCACGCCTCCCACTCCTCCCACTCCCACCCCAGCCGGTGATGACCGTAATCTTGTCGCCGTCGATGCCAACGTGCTGGCCCCGACGTTTGAGGACAAGCTGCTCCTGTTTTGGGAGAAGAATGGAAAGAAGGTAATTTTCGGATGCGTGCTCGTGCTCGTTGGAATCGTGGCCAAAGGCGGTTGGGAATATTTTGAGGCCCAGAAAGAGGCGGACGTGCAGAAGGAATATGCCGCAGCGGCGAAGACGGATAAGCTCAAGGCGTTTGCTGCCGCCCACAAAGGGCACGCGCTGGCCGGTCTGGCTCAGCTCCGAATCGCCGATGAAGCGTATACGGCCGGAAAATCAGTCGACGCGATCTCGGGCTATGAGGCGGTGATCGGGGTTTTGAAGACGGGACCTTTTGCAACGCGCGCCCAGTTGGGACTGGCGATGTCCAAAATCGCTGCAGGTAAGTCGGCCGAGGGCGAGGCGGTCTTGAAGACGATGGCCGGAGATGTTGCTATGTTGAAGGGCGTCAGAGTCGAGGCGGCCTATCATTTGGCCAGCTTGGCCGCCGACGCCGGTCGCGCCGATGATGTGAAGAAATATTCGGATCAGATTGCCCAAATCGACCCCGCCAGTCCTTGGACGCAGCGCGTGATGGCGCTGAAAGCGGCGCTCCCCGTAGCTGGGGTTTCTGCGCCTGCGGTTGAGGCGAAGAAGACCGACGTCGCCCCCGAGGGCGGAGTTCAAGTGAAGTTGCCGGGAAGGTAGGCCGAAAATGTGCCGATCCGTCAAAGATCGGGCGCAGTTTACCGCTTACCCGTTTTCTTGATTTTGCGTCGAGCGACGCCTCCGAGTAGGGAGGCGACACCTAGCGCCGCTTCGAACGTGGCTGGCTCCGGCACGCTACTCACGATGCGCTCTTCACCGTGAAATCGTCGATTTGAAGGATTACGCCGCAGGCTGGACGCACCGCGAGCGCGAAGACGAATCGTAGTAGCTGCGAACTCGAAGCAGTTGGTTTCAGGCGCCGTGCCCGCCCGGCCTGATAAAATGACAGAGCATGATCCTGCTCCCGCACCGAACACGGGTGATGAGTTTGTAGTCGTTGGTGAGTTTCTCCCCCAAAAAAGCATTTGTAGCCGCATGAGAGGCGACACGGGTGGCAGTTACGGTGTTTCCCGTGAACGAATAGGCGGCGACCGGTGCTCAGGCAGTCATCCCCTCTAGGTGCGACAACGCCGCTGCATCGTGAGTAAAGCACTGGCCCGCACGGGGCGTCTTGGATTCGGATGGGACCTCCGCAACATCTGGGTTCCCTCTTCCGAAAGAATAAGTGGTCGGGGCGATAGGATTCGAACCTACGACCTCCTGGTCCCAAACCAGGCGCTCTACCAGGCTAAGCTACACCCCGAAACACGCCGCAGAGCACGGATCTTTCTTTGGAGTGTCAAGCCATTGGCCGCATTATCCTCAGGCTCGCTACATTATTGCCCGGGAATGTTAATAATCTCGGCTTGCCTCGCTTTTGGATTGGTCCTCTGCTCCGATTTTAACTTCTCACCATGGACACTATTTCACGCGAAAATAACAGCATGTTGCCGGTCGGCGGCGTCATCGTCGGCGTCATCGCCCTTCTCCTTGGAGGCTACGCCGCAATTAGCCTTTCTAAAGTTAACAAGACCCTCGCGGCCCACGAAGATAAGATTGCCAAGATCGACGGGATCGAGGCTCAGGTCGGTGCGGCCGGGGCTGCGGCCGAGAAAGCAGCCAAAGACGGCGCGGGACTACAGCGTTCTACGCAGGACGCTTTCAATCAAGTCGGTGGCGAGCTCGCTAATCAACGCGCGGCCATCACCAAACTTGAAGAGGCGGCCAAGAAGCCCGTCGTCGTCGCTGGAAAAAAAGGGAGCGGTGAACCCGCCGTGGCAGGCCCAGGTGAATACGTCGTCAAGGGCGGCGATTCGGGCGCGAAAATTGCGCGCTCCCAAGGCTTCAATCTCGCTGATCTCGTTTCCGTCAATCCGGGTGTTAACTGGAATAAGCTGAAGGTGGGCGACAAGGTGAAGTTGCCGAAGAAGTAATTTTTTCTAAGTTTCATTTCAAAAGCCTCCTCGCCCTTTGTGGCGGGGAGGCTTTTTTTTGGACCGATGAGCACATCGACCCCTATCAACGGTCCGGCCCAGTGGGAGCGGCTGGCCGAGCGCACCCTTCTATCGACTCGCGTGCTCGATGTGCGCGGGGTGCTTTTTCGACACCCACGCCGCGAGGTCGAGCGAGAGTTCGTCGTCGTGTCGGCGCCGGATTGGTGCAATGTCATCGCGCTCACGCCGGACGGTCGGCTGGTGCTTGTCCGGCAGTTTCGCTATGGCATCGATGCGTTTTCCATCGAGATTCCCGGTGGAGTAATCGATCCGGGCGAGGATCCCCTGGTTGCCGGCCTGCGTGAGCTGCGCGAAGAAACGGGATTTGTCGGCTCAACGGCGCGGCTGCTTGCGACCGTGCACCCCAATCCGGCGATTCAAAATAATCGCTGCCATTTGATACTCGTCGAAAATGCGATTCGGAGTTCGGCGCAGGAGTGGGACCATGACGAGGAGATCGAAGTGATCACGGCTCCGGTCGACGAAGTGCTGGCGTGGGCCCGCGAGGGGAAAATCACGCACAGCTTGGTCGTGTGTGGATTGATGCATTTTGAATCTCTTTGGCGGGCGCGGGCCGGGGCCCACGTTTGACTTGCCGGGCGGGCGTCGTTTCCTGCTCTTCGCACTCTATGTCCGCGTCTCTCTTTGCCAATGATCCCGCTGTCTTCGGAGCCGTTTCGGACCGGGTGATTCCTGACTCGCTGGAGACCGAGGTGCGCCGGATTTATGCCCGCAGTCCACTGTATACGCGCCGTTTCCCTTTACATGCGGCACCGTTGAAATGGTCGTGTTTTCAGGAAATCCCGACGCTCGCCAAAAGGGACATTGTTGAGCAAGGGCATCAGGCTTTTTTTGAGGACTACCGGGTGATCGAGCGGGGGCTGATGGACAAGAGCTACGAATACGAAAGCACCTCGGGCACGACCAGTGGGCCGATGACGGTGATCATGGAGGAAGGTTGGTGGACCAAGCAGACCGAGCGCGCATACTTGGCCTCGCCCATTTTGCGGCAGTTTGTGGGCCGGCCCTATCGGAAGTGTGTGTTGGCGCCGATCGGCTGTTCGAGCAATCTCTGCCCTTACGAGGACCACCCGTTTCCGCACCGCTATTTCGACGGCACCGTGTATCTGAACCTGACGAGCGACCCCTTTGTTTTTCCCGAGGCGGAGTGGGATCGGATCGTGCGGGAGTTGCAGGCAACTCAACCGGAGGTGATCGAGGGTGAGCCGGTTTATCTCTCGTTGCTCGCGCGAGCGGTGCAGAAGCGGGGAGTCAAAGTTCCAAGCGTGCGGGCGGTGATACTCACCTATGGTAAAGCGAGTCTGCAGCATGCCCGCCGGATCGCCGAAGCGTTCCCGGCGCCACAGGTCGATCTCTATGGATCGACGGAAGCGGGTTATTTGTTCGTCGGCGAGGCCTTCAAGGATGACCTGAAGGCAATCGACGCCAATGCCTTCATTGAGCTGGTGCCATGGCGGCCGGAATTGCCGGACGTCGCGCAAATTTATGTGACGACCCGGGAGCGCGAGGCCATGCCGCTGTTGCGCTATCACACGGGGGATATCGTGCAGCGTTGCGCGGCGGGATTTCGTATCCTCGGTCGCGAAGGGAGCATTTACTTTCGGCCGGATGGCTCGCTGGTTGCGGCGGGCGACATCGATGGCGCTTTGCCTCCCGATTTTAAGTGCTGGCACTACGCCTTGATCCAGACCGGAGAAACACGCTGGGATTTCTACTATGTGGCTGACGAGTCTGCCAACCATCGTGACATCGAAACCTCTCTGGCTCGGCTGTTGGGTGTCGGAGTGCGCGTGAATGCGTTCCGAAAAAAATTCATCGCGCCGGCGGCGAGCGGGAAATTTGCGCTGCTCAAACCGCTCGCGAAGTAGCGTGCGGTGCGCTCGGTCCGGTCATGTTTTGGGTCCGAGCCGGCCGCGCTGACGCCGGAAGACGACCCAGCTGATGATCGCTCCGACGAAGATCAGGCCGTAGGTTCCTCGTGCAGGGCGGTTGTTTCGGCACGGAACGCCGGTTACTGCGGCCAACTCGACCCCCAAGCCGGTCGACGCTGGGTTGGTAGATGGCATTGCTCCAATGGGCCAGATTGGCCACGGAGCCGACGCTGGTCACATCGTTTAAAAACAGAGAATCACCGTGAATCAGGGAGCCGGATGGAACGTTGAAATCGGAGAGGCCGATGACGCTACCGGCGATGCCTTGAGTTCCGGTAACGTCTCGAATCGAAGTGGCCAAGTGATCATCGCTTGATGAGCGGAAGAGTTCGTAAGCGAAATTTGCGACCGGATTGGTCGCCCTGTAATCGGCCGGCGTCGCGGTTGCGAGTTTACCGCCGTGATGGGTCGGGGCGTTGGTATATGTCACGCCGTTGGCGGTGATCGAGCCCAGCGACATAGTGAGGGTAATTTTAACGCCGTCGTGCGCGGTCAACTGCGCCAAGCCACGGTCAAACACCGTGAAAGCCTCGTTAGCGGTGGCCGCGACCCCGCTGCCGCTCAAAATAAAGTCAAGCCGCTCGATGTTGCCCGCGCTGGTGTTGGCCAAAATGGCGAGAAGCAGGGCCATCCACCGGTTTGGTAGGGAAAGTTGGGCCTGAAAAGCCGCCAAAAACCTTGGTGTTTGGGACAATTGGTCCAGCAGGACGTTTACTTATAGCCCCGGACGGAGACGGCTTCTTCTAACGTTTAGGTTCGCTAATAACAAAGTTCAAATTCGCTTCACCCGTTTTCGGCCCCTTTACATCGGGCAAGGGGTGCAAGATCGTTCCACGTCCTCCATTCGTAACCCGTCTTACCTCGATGAATCTCGTCTGCAACCTCTTCGGCTCGTCTATCGGTCGCAAATTCATCATGGCGCTGACCGGTCTCGTCCTGATCGGCTTCGTTTTTGGTCACTTGGTCGGAAACCTCCAAGTCTTCGCGCATCCGGACAAGATCAACGGCTACGCCCATTTTCTCCAATCGCTCGGGCCGGTATTGTGGTTGGTTCGAATCGGGTTGCTGGTGTGCGTGGGCCTCCACATCTGGGCGGCCACGGCGCTGACGCTGGAAAGCCGGCGTGCGCGCGGCAGCGAGCCTTATGGCGTCAAAACGTGGATTCAGGCCGCGTTTGCGTCGCGCTATATTCGATGGTCCGGCTACGTGGTCCTCGGATTTATTCTATATCATCTCGCGCATTTTACTGTGGGAGTGGCCCAAGCGGGCACGTATAAGACCGCGCTCCCGGCCCACACGTTGACGTCAGACTATCATGTGCTCGGCTTCACCGTGGTTCCGGCGGGCACTCGAGTGCACGACGTCCATCAAATGGTGGTGCTGGGGTTTCAACCGCCGCTCGTGTCCTTGTTCTACATCGTAGCGGTCGGGCTGCTTTCGCTACATCTCTTGCACGGTATGGACAGTCTTTTCCAGACGCTGGGCTGGCGTAATGCGAGTTGGTCCCGTTCCCTCCGGACGGTCGTCACGTTGCTCTGTGTGGCGTATTTCGCGGGGAGTCTTGTCATCCCCGGCGCTGTTTTGACCGGCGCGCTGAAACCGGCACCTGCGGTCAAAACCGCCTCCGCCCAATAGTTTCCAAATTCTTACGTCTACCGCCATGGCCACTCTCAATTCCAAAATCCCGACTGGTCCGCTCGCTGAAAAATGGCGTAAGCACAAGACGGAGATCAAACTCGTCAACCCGGCCAACAAGCGAAAATACGAGGTCATCGTGGTCGGAGCCGGCCTAGCCGGCGCGTCGGCGGCGTCCTCCCTCGCCGACCTCGGCTACAAGGTGAAGTGCTTCGTGTTTCACGACAGCCCGCGCCGGGCCCACTCCATCGCGGCGCAGGGCGGGATCAACGCCGCCAAGAATTACCAAAACGACGGCGACAGCGTTCATCGGCTTTTCTACGACACGCTGAAAGGCGGCGACTATCGCGCCCGCGAGGCCAACGTCCATCGCCTCGCCGAAGTGTCGGTCAACATCATCGACCAATGTGTCGCGCAGGGCGTGCCCTTTGCCCGTGAATACGGTGGCCTGCTGGCCAACCGCTCCTTCGGCGGTGCGCAGGTCTCGCGCACATTTTACGCCCGCGGTCAGACGGGGCAGCAGTTGCTTCTCGGCGCTTACTCGGCGTTGTCCCGCACGGTCGGTGCCGGTGCGGTCGACCTGCACACCAACTCTGAGATGCTCGATCTCGTGGTCGTGAACGGCCAAGCCAAAGGCGTCATCATCCGCAACCTCGTCACTGGCGCGATTTCGCGCCACTCGGCCGATGCCGTCATTCTCGCCACCGGCGGCTACGGCAACGTCTTCAACCTCTCCACCTACGCGCGCGGCTCCAATACGACCGCGATTTGGCGCGCCTACAAACGGGGCGCCTGCATGGCCAACCCCTGCTACACGCAGATTCACCCGACCTGCATCCCGGTGAGCGGCGATTATCAATCGAAGCTGACGTTGATGTCCGAATCGCTCCGGAACGACGGCCGGATTTGGGCGCCAAAAAAATCCGGAGACGCCCGCACCGCCGCCGACATTCCGGAGTCTGAGCGTGATTACTTCCTTGAGCGGCTCTACCCGAGTTTCGGCAACTTGGCTCCACGCGATATCGCTTCGCGCGCCGCCAAGCGCGTGTGCGACGAAGGCCGCGGGGTGGGCACGACCGGGCTGGGAGTGTATCTCGATTTCGCCGATGCGATCGGCCGCCTGGGTGAACCCGCCGTGCGCGAGCGCTACGGCAATCTGTTCGACATCTATCACGAGATCACCGCCGAAAATGCCTACAAGGCACCGATGCGGATTTATCCCGCCGTCCATTACACGATGGGCGGGCTGTGGGTGGATTATAACCTCATGTCGAACATCCCGGGCTTGTTTGTGCTCGGCGAAGCCAACTTCTCCGACCACGGCGCCAACCGTCTCGGGGCCTCTGCGCTGATGCAGGGCTTGGCCGATGGCTATTTTGTCATCCCTTACACGGTCGGCGATTACCTTGCCGGCCAGAAACCCAGTTCGCGTCCGTCGACTGATGGCGCGGAGTTCAAGCAGGCTGAGGACGACGTTCGCGGTCTCTCGAACCGTCTGTTGGCGACGAAGGGCAAACAGCCCGTCAGTTATTTCCACAAGAAGCTGGGTAAAATCATTTGGGATCACTGCGGGATGTCTCGCACCAAGGCGGGACTCGAATCGGCGCTGCAAAAAATTCCCGCTCTGCGCGAAGAATTTAACGCTACGGTCAACGTTCCCGGCTCGGCCGAGACCCTTAATCAATCGCTCGAAAAGGCGGGCCGGGTGGCCGATTTCATCGAGCTTGGCGAGTTGATGTGCCGTGACGCGCTCACGCGCGAGGAGAGCTGCGGCGGTCACTTCCGCGAAGAGCACCAAGAGGCCGACGGCGAGTGCAAACGCGACGATCAAAATTTCGCCCACGTCGCCGCTTGGGAGTATCAGGGCGACAGCAAGTCCCCGCTGCGCAACACCGAGCCGCTCAACTACGAGTTCACGAAGATGAGCGTCCGCAACTACAAGTAATCCACCCCTGCCCACCATGGTCGCCGTAAACACCCAGAAACTTTTCTCCGTCACTCTCCGCGTCTGGCGTCAGGCCGGCCCCGCGCAACCGGGCAAGTTCGTCGAGTATCCCGCAAAGGATCTGAACCCGAACATGTCGTTCTTGGAGATGCTCGACGTAGTCAACGACGAGCTCGCGGCGCAAGGCATCGAGCCGATCGCCTTTGCCCACGATTGCCGCGAGGGTATCTGCGGCACGTGCTCTTGCACGATCAACGGCAAGCCCCATGGCCCCGGCAAAGGCGTCGCCACCTGCCAGACCTACATGCGCTCGTTCAGTGACGGCGATACCATCGTCGTCGAGCCGTTCCGGGCGCGGGCGTTTCCCGTCATCAAGGATCTCGTGATCGATCGGGCCGCGTTCGATAAAATTCAGCAAGCCGGAGGTTTTATCACCGCGCGTGCGGGCTCCGCGCCCGACGCCAACGCCCTGCCGATCGCGAAGGGTGACGCCGACCTCGCGATGGATGCCGCGCAATGCATCGGTTGCGGTGCGTGCGTCGCGGCCTGCAAAAACGCCAGCGCGATGCTCTTTGTCTCGGCTAAAGTTTCTCACCTCGGTCTTTTGCCGCAAGGCCAAGCCGAGCGTGACCGCCGCGTGCTCGCGATGGTGAACACGATGGATGCACTTGGTTTTGGCAGTTGCACCAATCAATACGAGTGCAGCGCCGCGTGCCCTAAGCTCATCTCACACGATTTCATCGCGCGGATGAACCGTGATTACGTGAAGGCGTCGTTTCGTTCCGCCTTCAAGGCCGCGCCCGCCAACACGGGTGGCGGCGGGGCTTAAACGTTTCGGGTGGGTCGGTCGGGACGTCTCTTCGAGCCGCCCGATCCGGCTTTCACCCTGCGCCGGGCTTACTTCGCAGCCGAGGTGAGCGCCCGCAGATCGACGCTGCCGGAGTTGGAGGTCTTGATATTCAATTCCTCTTCGCCGCTCGTCACGTAAAGCACGCTCTCAATTTTGTAGGCGGCGGTTTGTTGTTCGCGCATCGCGACGAATTGCCGCATCAGGGCGAGATTTTCGAATCGCACCGTCACGTCCTGCGTCGTGGTCGTAAGCGCCGCGAGGCCGACCGGGTCTTTGCTGAGCGCTTTGCCGACGTAGCTGCCGTTGAGATAGACCTTGTGGCTCGACCCCGAGAGCCCGATCGGAATCACGTTTTCGTTGGAATAGCGCAGGGTCAGCACCGCGCTGGACTCGAGCACGGTCGCCTCAGCGGGCTTGATATCGACGAGGCTCACGGTCACGCCGGTCAGTTTGAAGCCGCTGCCACAGCCGGCGACGAAGGTCATGACGCAAAGACCAAGTAACAGGCCCATACACCGCTTAAAAAGGGAGTGATTCGACATGGTTCCGAGGCAAGTCGGTCCCCCGCCAAACCGCAAGGCCGCGCTCAGAATATCGACAACGCCTGCGCGCTCTCGAGGGCAAACCAAGCCGCCCCGGCGATGGCCGCCGCGACGACGGCGTGGCGCACCAGCTTGCGGCCGCGCAATAGAGTGTCCTGCAAGTCGGTATCGAGCGACCTCCGATTGTTTTGCGCCATAAAACTGACGAATCTTGGATCGCGCAGCCGACTGCCACGGCGATCCCGGGCCAATCCAAAGCGGACGGCGGGGCGGCGAAAGAGGTTGGCGAGAAAACGCAGCACGAAGAGGCAAAGACGCAATTTTGGATTGGTTTTTTCAAGGCGAAACTCGCACCGTGTCGGCTTTTCCTGCCCTTTTAATCTCCATGCATCATTTCCGCTACATCGGTCAGAATCTAAACTGCGAGTCGGTCGATCTCGCCGAGGTTGCCCGGCTCTACGGCACGCCGACCTACGTCACGAGCGCGGCGACGATGGCGGACAACTACAACCGGTTGGCCGGCAGCCTGAACGGACTGGATGTGCAGATCTGTTATGCAATGAAGGCCAACTCGGGTCTCGCCGTGCTCCGCCACTTCGCAAAGTTGGGGGCAGCGTTCGATTTGGTGAGCGGAGGCGAGTTGCGCCGCGTGCTGGCCGCCGGCGCGGATGTGAAGCGCAGCGTTTTTGCCGGCGTCGGCAAGACCGAGGCCGAGATTCAGCTGGCATTGGAGAGCGGGGTTTTCTCCTTCCACGTCGAGAGCGAACCCGAACTCGCCCGCATCAACCACGTCGCGGGCAAGCTCGGGGTGAAGGCGCCCATCGCGATCCGAATCAACCCCGATGTCGATGCCCACACGCACGCCAAAATCACGACGGGCAAGAGCGACAACAAATTTGGTATTCCGCTCAAGTTCGCCGCCGCCGCCTACGAGGCCGCGTCAAAATATCCCAACATCGAGCTGCGCGGCGTGCAGATGCACATCGGCTCTCAGCTCACCGAAGTCGGCCCGTTTGCCGAAGCCGTGGCCAAGGTCGCGCCCTTCGCGGCCGAGTTGAAGGCGAAGTATGGTATCACGTATTTCTCGATCGGCGGCGGCATCGGCATCGTCTACAAAGACGCTCTTGCTAGTGGCAGCGCCGCTTGGTGGGACGCCCAGCCCGCCGGGACGCGTCCGCTCACGCCTGAAGCTTACGGCGCGACGCTCGTGCCCCTGCTTCAGCCGCTCGGGCTCAAGATTCTGCTCGAGCCCGGCCGCTTTATGGTCGGCAACGCCGGCGTGCTCCTGTCCAAAGTGGAGCACCTCAAGCGTGGCTCCGGAAAGAGTTTTCTCATCGTGGACGCCGCGATGAACGATCTCGTGCGCCCCGCGATGTATGAAGCCTTCCACGAAATCGTGCCGCTGCACCGCGACACCACCCGTCGCGCGCTCGTCGCCGATGTGGTCGGCCCGATCTGCGAGAGCGGGGACTGCTTCGCCAAGGATCGGCAAATCCAAGAATTGGGCGAGGGCGAGTATATCGCGTTCATGAGTGCCGGTGCCTATGGCTCGACGATGTCGAGCCGCTACAACACCCGCGCGCTGCCGGCCGAGGTGATGGTGCAGGGCAGTGCCTTTGAGTTGGTAAACGCGCGCGAGAGTTTCGAGTCGATGATCGCCAACGAAAAAATCCCGGCGTTTTTGAAGTGAGATTCCACCGTCGGAAATGAACGCGGCTACCCAAGGATTCCCGGCGAAAAAAGAAATCCGTGTCCATCCGCGTTTTTCCGTGGTTGGTTTCCAGCGATGAAATTCTGCGTCGTCGGAGCCGGGGCTTGGGGCACTGCGTTTGCGGTGCATCTCGCGCGGCTGGGCCGGCCCGTGGTGCTCGTGCCACGCCGGCCGGAGCAAGCGGCGGCGCTTTTGGCGACGCGGGAGAACCGGGACTACCTTGCCGGGATCGCGTTGCCCGAGTCGTTGGCGATCACGGCCGATCTTTCGGCGGCTCTCGGCGTATCGACCGTCGTTTTGTTGGCCTGCCCGTCTCAGGCCTTGCGGGAAACCTCCGCCCGGGTGCTGGCAGCGCGCGGCCCGGGCACCCCGTTGAAGCTGGTGGTGAGTTTGTCGAAGGGCTTGGAGGTCGGCTCGCATTTGCGTCCGGCGCAGGTCATCGCCGCCGTGCAGCCTGATATCCCGACGGGTGCGCTGACCGGCCCGACGAACGCGGCCGAGGTCGCGCGCGGTTTACCCGCCGCGATGGTGCTGGGGGCCGGGCGCGATGCGCAAGCGTGGCTGGCCGACGTGCAGGCGGCGTTGAGCGGGCCGACGCTGCGCGTCTACACGAGCGATGATTTGGCCGGCGTCGAATACGGCGGTTGCCTAAAAAACATCTACGCCATCGCGGCGGGTTGTGCGGCCGGGCTCGGGCTCGGTGACAACGCCAATGCCGCGCTCCTGACCCGGGCGCTCGCCGAAATGGTCCGGGTGGGTGCGGCGCTCGGCGCCCGGCCCGAGACGTTTTATGGCCTGAGCGGATTCGGCGATCTCGTGGCGACCTGCCACGGCGCGTGGAGCCGCAACCGGGAGTTTGGTCAGCGCATCGGCGAAGGTCGGAGCGCCGCCGAATTGATCGCGCATCGGAAGACCGTCGTCGAAGGCTACCGGACCACCGAGTCGTTTCATGGGTTGTGCGTGGAGCGAAAGATCGACGCCCCGATTTTGCGCGAGATGCACGCCATCCTGTTTGAGGGCAAGGCACCGGCGCTCGCGTTGCATACGCTGATGTTGCGCGGGCTGAAACGCGAGTAAGCGGGTAGGGGAGCAGAGGGAGTTCAGGAAGCGCGAGCGGTGCTGAGGCCAACGTTAATCTTTCCCGAGGGTGCGGCGCTGGCGCGCGGACGCGAAGTCGTCGCGAGCACCGATGCGACGGCGTTGACCGTGGAGAATCTCCGCGCGGCGTATCGCCGGGGGATTTTTCCGTGGCCCGGCGGCGTCACCGCGCCGATCCCTTGGTGTTGCCCGCGCGTGCGGGCGGTGTTGGTTTTCGACGAGCTTACCCCCGGGCGCACTCTGGAAAAGGCCGCGCGCAAAAGCGGTTGGAGCTACTCGATCGACCGCGCGTTCCCCGCCGTGATCGCAGCGTGTGCCGCGGCCAGTCGGCCCGAACAAGAAGGCACTTGGATCAGCCCGGCCGTGCTCGAGGCCTACACTGCGCTGCATCACGCGGGGCAGGCGCACAGCGTCGAGGTGTGGCAGGGCGAGGATTTGGTTGGCGGACTTTACGGCGTGGATGCGGGCGGTTTTTTTGGCGGGGAGAGCATGTTTCACCGCGTGGATAACGCCTCGAAATTGGCGATCTGGTTTCTCGCGACTTATCTGCGCGAGCGCGGGCAGCCGTGGATGGACATCCAGCAACTCACGCCCCACCTGGCACGGCTCGGTGCGCGTGAAGTGACGCGCGCCGTTTTTCTGGCCGGCTTGGCGACGGAGCTGGGCGCCGGCCGTGAGTTGTTTCCGCCGCGGCAAGACCCGCCGCCGTGACGGCGGGGCGCGATGCCGACTCAGCGTTTCACCTGTTCGATCGCCTCAACTTTACCGCCTTTGAAAATGATCCGGATGCGTTCCTCGACCCGTTCGCGATAAATCGAGTCATAGACCGGCTCGAAGTAGACGATGGGCTGACGAGTCTTGGGATCGATCACCACGTAACGCCGATAACCAACGAGGGCCGAACCGAGATATTCTTGGCTATAGCTGTTGTAGATCCACGTCTCGTCGGTGCCCGTGGCGCTCGTCGTCGTGAGGCGCTCATCGGGCGCCCCGTGAGACATATAGACGAGGTCCGTTGAGAACCCGACCTCGATCCGGCCGAGTCTGATTTTGTCCTGTGTCGGCGCATCGAGCGCGGCAAAGACCGAGGATTTTTCCCGAATGCGGCTGTCGATGGTGCTGCACCCGGTGAGGAACAACGCGAGGACCAACGGAAACGCGGTGCGAAGGAAGCGAGTTGTCATAGCGGAGGGATGTTGCCGGCAGTGTGGGTGCGTCGTGTCCGGATGCAAGCGGCCGGGCTTCTTCGGAGCGTTACCTGTTACAGTAGCCGACTACTGTTTAAATGGTATCGTGCTACCCGTGATTTGGGTAAGCGACGTCGTAGTAGTAGATTTCATTCTCTGAGCGTCGCCCTCTCGATCAAGACCCTCGCCGAAAGCACCCCGCCCTACGTTCCCGCCGGGCTCAAGATCACTTTGGGAATCCCCCTTTGGGCGTTCTCTCGGGGATCTTGGGCGAGCGTGGCTGCCCATTTGCATGATCCGGTGAGATAGGTGACACTCTTTCCGGGGTGATAGGTAACAGTCGGGGCGTATACGGAAGTCGCGCCGACGAGCGGCGGCCCGACAAGGGGAGCGAGATGGGGGTGGTTAACTCCCACTTAAAACCCGCGGGCAAGAGGCCCGTGCCATTACCGCGATCTGCGGGCCAAAGGGCGGGTCGGAGACCCAGCTCTACTTTTTACCAGCGGACTTTTGCGGGGAAGAACTCGCGGATAAGTTCCTCGTAATACGGCTTCAACTTCGCGACGTCGGGGGCTTCGTGGCTCTTGGTGTAGAGGTCGTAGGTGTTGAATTTCAGCACCCACGGCATGAGCGCGCGGTCGGCGGGCGTGCAGAATTGGTCATACGCGCCTTCGCGGTGCCACGGATAAAAGCTGTGGTAGCGGAGCATCGCGAGGCCCTCGGGCGGGAGATAATCTTTCGCGACGTGATAGATGTATTCGTCGTGGCCCCAGGAGAGGACGACTTGGTCCAGACCGCAGCCGGGTTCGTAGATGCCGTTGGGCGTCTGGAAGCGGGCGACTTGGCGGTCGGGGTTGGCGGCGAAGAATTGCGGGAAGACATTTTTCTCCGAGAACGCGCAGCCGGTGGCAAAGGTGTCGCCGACGACGGCCCATTGCGGTTCGCCCCAGAGGCAGAGGATTTTGCCGAGGTCGTGGATGAGGCCGGTGAGGATCATCCAGCGCGGTTGGCCGTCGCGGCGCATGGCCTCGGCGGTTTGAAGGAGGTGCTGGAGCTGGGAGAGATCGGTGTCGGGATCGGAGTCGTCCACGAGCTGGTTCAGATATTCCATGGCTTCCCAGATGCCCATGGTGAGGCGGGTGCGGCCGAGGAATTCTTTGCGTTTGGCGAGGGCAAATTCGTGGGTCTGGTGCGTGTGGTTGAGCCGGTAGAATTCGCGGACGGAGGGCCGGGCTTCGGCTTCGTAGACGCGGAAATCTTCCTTTTTTTTAGCGGGATCAGTGTCGACGCTAGGCGTGCCGCGGGCGGGGGCCGGGGCGGGCTCGGGGTATTTGTCCTTCAGAAAATCCTCCCACTCGTCGAGGCTGGCGAGCGGTTGGTCGCTGGCGGGGTCGGAAGGGGTAATCATGGGGATTTTGAATTAAGAGTTTCGACTCTCGATTCTCGATTCTCGATTCTCGATTGCGGCAGGCGGATGGGCGAGAACGGGATTACACCTTGGGGCGGGGGCGGAGGTGGGCGAGACCGCCGTCGATGGAATAAGTCTGGCCGGTGACCCAATCGGCGTCGGGCGAGAGCAGCCAGGCGATGAGGCTTGCGACCTGATCGGGACGGCCGATGCGACCGAGGGGGTGCATCTTTTCGGAGAAGGCGCGGGCGGCTTCGCTGGCGAGGAGCGGAGCGGCGAGCGGGGTGTCGACGAGGCCGGGTGCGACGGAGTTCACCCGGATGTTGCGCGGCGCGTAACTGGCGGCGGCGGAACGCACGAGGCCATCGACCCCGGCCTTGGCGGCGGCGATAGCTTCGTGGGCGGGCAGGCCGGCTTGGGCGGCGACTGAGCTGATGAAGACGATGCTGCCGGCGCTCTGCGTCTGCATTGGCCCGAGGGCGGCGCGGAGGCCGTAGAAGGCGGAGTTGAGGTTGAGGTCGAGCACGCGCAGCCATTCCTCGGGGCGGGTTTGGTGGGCGGGCTTGATTACAATCGAACCGACGGCGTGGACGTAGCCGTCGAGCCGGCCGTAGTGGGCGACGGTGGCGGCAACGGCGGCTTCGAGCTCGGCGGGTTGGGTGGCATCGGCCGTGAGGGTGAGCAGCGAGGGGAGCTCAGCTTGGAGGGCGGCGAGTTTATCGGCGTTGCGCGCGTAGCCGGCGACGTGGGCACCGGCGGCGATGAGGCGGCGGGCGAGGGCGGAGCCGATGCCGCCGGTGATGCCGGCGATGAGAATGACGGGAGGAACGGAGGGGGACGCGGTTGGATTTTCGCTGGACGACATGGGGTGAAGCGTGTGGCGGTTTGGGCGAAACGCCAAACTGGCGGGCGAATTTTTTCGCGCGAGGAAAATGCCACCGCTGGCGCGCCCGCGAGATCAGTTTCGTGAGGCGGCGATCCGGGCAACCCCCTCCCAGCTGAAAAGACAACGTGGCGGCCGCACCGTTTAAGCCGGCGGCAAAGCGAGCCGGCAAAGATGAGGGGCCAGCGGGGGAGCCTCGTGCCCCGATCGGCCGCAGGGGTTTAGGCGACGGCGCTGATTTTCTGGAGTGCCGGGCCGGTGCGGCCGGGTAGCATCACACTCTCGCCGAGGTGGCGGCCGACGAGTTGGCGACCGAGCGGCGAGGCGACGGTCACGACCACGGCGGTTTGTCCCCCGAGGACAACTTCGATACCGCCGCGGTGCGGGCCGAGAAAATAGACGGTCGGTTCGCCGCCCACTTCGAGGGTCACGAGTGCGCCGGTCGCGATGGCGTCGTGAGGGCCAAACGCGGGCAGCGCGAGCGTTTGGTAGGCTCCGATCGCGGCTCCGAGCTCCGTCGCGAGCTTGGCTTGGCCGGCGGCGAGATAGGCGGCCGACTGGCTACGCATATCGTATTTATCCTCGGAGCGATTTTCTTCGTCGGTGGCCTCGGCGTGGGCGTCGTGCGCGGCGGCGGTGAGCGTGGCGAGCTCGGCTTCGAGCAGGGAGAGAATGGCCTGACGCAGCTCGGCTTTGTCCATGGTGAAGTGTGATGTCAGGCTACGCTGCGCGAAGCCGCAAGCCCGTTGCGGCGCGGGGCAGGGGCGACGGGCCGCAACGGGCCGAATGTTCCAGCCGGATCTATGCAATTGAACCGCGAATGAACGCCAATGGCCGCGAATCAAATCTGCGACTGCCGCCCCCGAACTTAATGTCTCACCAAACGGTGAACCAAAATTCCAGAGGAGCTTTCCGTCCGCCTTCCTCTGTAATTCGTGTTCATTCGCGGTTCTCCCCCTGCATCGTTTCGGCCAATATGATAGCTTAAAAAAAGATCGGAGGTTTTTTGGGAAATCGCGCATGCGATGTGTGCACTGCGGGCTGGCGGTGAGCGCGGGAGTGGGTTTGTTGGGGAGATGTTGTCCAAACCGATTCCCGGATCCTCGGGGGAAGTGTTGACCGAGTTGCCCTCGCCTTACGTGCCCCACGCGGCGACGGGGTTGCTGCACCTGCCGCGATTTCTGGCCAAGTGTCGTTACGTGAAGACGCACGGTGCGCTGCCCGCGAGCTACGCGAAGAACTACAAGCGAGGCATGGATAAATTTCTCTGCTTGCACCTCGGGATCGACCCGGCGGCGGTGGAAGCCATCGTCCATGAGTGCATGTCGGCCGGGCTCGGCGATTCGGAGCGCGATCGGCGGTTGCTCGCGTTGTTCCCGGCGGAAATGCGGGTCGCCAAGTGGAACCGGGACTACGTGCAAAAAGGTATGACGACCGCCGGTCGCGATTTCTTGAAAACTGCGCTGACCAACATGGGCTGCGCCGATCGCACCGAGCAGATCCTCAGCGTCGCCGACCTGATGGATTTCGACGAGGGACGGATCGAATAGAAGACGGTTCGATCCTCTCCTTTTACGACCTAGGTTAAACAGACGGCCGGAAAAGTTTGTCATCTAATAGATGACAAACACCTCCGGAAGAGAGGCGGTTTTCATGATGACGCCGTAGCGGGCACGGTCGTGGGTGAATTCCTGCCTGCGGTAATCGAAGGGGTGCGCGGCCCCGAGGCGGACCAGCACCTCGCGGCTTTGGGCGCGGGTATGGGCCGGTCCACGCGGCGCACGGTTTCAGGCGGACCGCAGCGGGAGCAGGGCGCGGCCTGAATGCGCAGGATCGGATGTTTCGGCGAGTCCGCGCAAAACCGTTGCGCGGACCTTAACCACGAGCATCGCGAGCCAGCTCGCTCCTACATTCTAAGAAACTGCGGCCAAGCCCGCTCAGATCAGGCCAACGACCAAGGCGAGCGCATGGCGCGGGTGCGGAGGCGGTTGGCCGCATCGTCGCCCACGAATTCTTCTTTGGCGGCGTCCCATTGCAACTTGCGGCCGAGAACCATCGAGATCTGGCCGAGGTTGCACACGGTCGTCGTGCGGTGGCCGAGTTCGACGTCGGCAATGGGGCGGGCGCGGGAGCGCACGCACTCAAAGAAATTGTCCTGATGATTTTTGCTGAGCTCGAGCTGGATGGGCTTGTTGGGTGCCTGCATCTCGCGAAGCAGATTGGGGTCGGAGGCACTCATCTTGTCGCGCGCGATGTCGAGCCAGCCGCGCTCGCCGACGAAGCGCACGGTGCCGCCGCCTTCGTAGCGGGTGCGGCAGTGCATGGGCACGCCGTTGGCGTAGCGGACGGTGAAGTTGACGTTGGTCGCGTTGGTGAAGAGGCCGCTGCTGGGGAACTCGCCCTTGCCTTCGACGGAGACGGGGCCGCTGTCATCCATGCCGAGCGCCCATTGGCCGATGTCGAGGTAGTGGGCGCCCCAGTTGGTCACTTGACCGTAGGCGCTCTCGGCGATGAAGCGGAAATTGTAGTGGCAACCGATGGACGAGTAGGGCCGCCACGGGGCGGGCCCGAGCCAGAGATCCCAATCGAGGTTGGCCGGCACGGCCTCGGGTTTCCAGGTGGCGTCGCAGAAGCGGTTGTTGGGTGGAATCCAGCAGTCGATGCGGTCGAGTTTGCCGAGACCGTTGTTGCGCACGAATTCGGCGACGTCGTGGAAACGTTTCATCGAGCGGTGTTGGGTGCCGTGCTGGGCCACGCGGCCGTATTTGCGGGCGGCCTCGACGACGGCGCGGCCCTCGGCGATGGTGAGGGTCAGCGGTTTCTCGATGTAGACATCCTTGCCGTTGCGCATCGCGTCGATGGCGATCAACGCGTGCCAGTGGTCGGGCGTGCAGATGAAAACGGCGTCGATGTCGGGGCGGCGGTTGAGTTCGCGGAAGTCGCCGTAGGTTTTGCAATCGGTGTTCTCGTAGGCGGCGTTGACGCGGACGGCGGCGGCTTTGACGCGGTCGCGGTCCACGTCGCAAACGGCGAGGACCTTGAGCGACTCGGGCGAACCGAGAAGCGGGCCGTAGTGGCCGTCGGCGATGTTGCCGCAGCCGATGATGCCGACGGTGATTTTCTTGCTCGGGGCGTTTTGCCCGCGGAGACCCGAGGGCAAAATGAGCGGGGCGGCGACGACGGCGGTGGCGAGGGCCGAGTGGCGGAGGAAATCGCGGCGGCTGAGGGGTGAGGAATTCATGGCGATTTAGGCTTTGAGGGTGGCGATGCGGGCGAGGGCGCGGGTGGCGGCTTCGCGCACGATGGCAGGCTCGGTGGCGGCGTCCTTGATGGCGGTGAGGGCGGATTTGGCGGCGGTGTCGCCGCGCACGCCGATGCTACCGATGAGACCGGCTTTGGCGTTGCCGGTGAGAGTGCCGAGGGCGGCGAGGAAGGCCGCGTCAGCCTCGGGGCCGGTGATGGATTGCAGCGCGTAGCGGGCGGCTTCGGTGGTCTTCGCGTCTTGGAGGAGCGGGGCGAGAGCGGGCACGCTCTTGGCCGAGCCGACCATGGCGAGCATCTGGCAGATGAAAGCGAGGCCCGCTTCCGTCCGGCCGGGAGTCGCGAGAGATTTCAGGAGTTGCTGCTCGGTGCGGCCAGTCTCCGCGGCCGGGGTGTGAATCACGCGTTCGCGGACGGTCCACGCGTAGCTCCGGTCGCCGCCGTATTCGATGAGGGCGCATCGGGCCCACGG
>Ga0209550_10000543_pt1 | contig 35793 bp, 18 predicted proteins | sample LauGreSuBDMM15SN_2_FD_187567 | JGI IMG/M metagenome (GOLD analysis project Ga0209550, IMG submission 187567) | Freshwater lake microbial communities from Lake Michigan, USA - Su13.BD.MM15.SN (SPAdes) (version 5) | ecosystem: Environmental > Aquatic > Freshwater > Lake | place: Lake Michigan... | reverse complement strand
GACAACGGGCATCACTTCAGGCGAACATTCGCTTGCAGGCAAGCTCCTACAAGGGGACAGGCCAGGCTTTGGTTTTTGTAGGAGCCAGCCTGCTGGCGATGCGTGCCTGTCAACGGGCATCACCTCAGGCCAAGAATCGCTTGCAGGCAAGCTCCTACAAGGGGAAGGGCCAGGCTTTGGATTTTTGTAGGAGCTAGCCTGCTGGCGATGCGTGCCTGACAACGGGTATCACTTCAGCCGAAGAATCGCTTGCAGGCAAGCTCCTACAAGGGGAAGGGCCAGGCTTTGGTTTTTGTAGGAGCCAGCCTGCTGGCGATGCGTGCCTGACAACGGGCATCACCTCAGGCGAACATTCGCTTGCAGGCAAGCTCCTACAAGGGGAAGGGCCAGGCTTTGGATTTTTGTAGGAGCCAGCCTGCTGGCGAATTGTTGCGTAAGGCAACGGCAGTTGACCGCCACGAATCGCTTGCAGGCAAGCTCCTACAGGGTCAAAGCCAACGCGTTTTAATATGCCTCACCCCCCCGGCTTGGCCCGGTGCACGCGCAACACCGACGGTGTGCGTTTGACGTTGCGGATCACGTCGGCCAAATGATTGCGGTTGTCTACGGCCACAGTAAAGCGCAGATCGACCGCGTCTTGCGTGGATTCTTGCTGCATTTCCACATGCGTGATGTCGGCTTCAGCACCGGCCAGGGCGGCGGCCACGCGGGCCAGCACGCCTTTGCCGTTGGTCACCGTGATCAAAAGGTCTGTTTCAAAAGAGCGGCTGGGCTCGTCCGACCATTCCACGGCAATGAAGCGCTCGCTGTCCCGGTGAAGCAGCCGCTTGGCCACAGCGCAGTCTTCGGTGTGTATCACCACGCCCTCGCCGCGGCCCAGGTAGCCCACGATCTCGTCGCCAGGAATAGGGTGGCAGCACGGCGCGTACTGCAGCGAGGAGCCTTCGCTGCCATCAATCAAGAGCGCGCCTTGATGCACCGATTCATGGGCCGTGAAACGCTCGCGGCTCATCAGCAGGGCGTCGGGCCTGTGCCCACTTTCGGCCAGGATGGCCACCAAGCGTTTGGCCACGATGCTGGCAATGCGTTTGCCCAGGCCAATGTCGGTCAGCAGGTCGGCGCGGTTGCGGTTGCCTGAGAACCGCAAAATACGCTCCCACAGACCGCGCGCGCTGCTGTCGTCTTCGGCGGGCAGGTGCTCAATGCCTTCGGCCCGCAGGGCTTGGGCCAGCATTTTTTCACCCAAGTCCTGCGACTCGGTCAGTGCCATGGTCTTGAGGTGGTGGCGGATTTTTGAGCGCGCGCGGCCCGTGCGCACAAAGCCCAACCAGCCCGGGTTGGGGTTAGACACGGGGCCGGTGATGACTTCAATCACATCGCCGTTGCGCAGCTCGGTGCGCAGCGGCACCTGCTCGCCATTGATCTTGGCGGCCATGGTGCGGTGGCCAATGTCGCTGTGGATGGCGTAGGCAAAGTCCACCACCGTGGCGCCGCGCGGCATGGCCATGATTTGGCTTTTGGGCGTGAACACGTAGACCGCGTCTGGGAACAGGTCGATCTTGACATGGTCCCAAAACTCGGCCGCGTCGCGCGTTTCGTGCTGAATGTCCAAGAGCGACTGCAGCCATTGCGAGCCCAGGCGCTGCGAGGCCTCGCTTTGCGGCTGGCTGGCCTTGTAGAGCCAGTGCGCAGCCACCCCCGATTCGGCCACCACATGCATGGGCTCGGTGCGCATTTGAAACTCGATGTTGGTGCCAAACGGCCCAATCAAGGTGGTGTGCAGCGACTGGTAGCCGTTGATTTTAGGAATGGCAATGTAGTCTTTGAAGCGGCCCGGCATGGGCTTGTAGAGCTGGTGCAGCACGCCCAAGGCGGTGTAGCAGGTGGTCAGGTCGCGCACGATGATGCGAAAGCCGTAAATATCGGTGACCTGCGCAAACGACAGGTGCTTTTCGTCCATCTTGCGGTAGACCGAGAAAAGCGTTTTTTCTCGGCCATCGAGAGTCACTTCAATGCCCGCCGCTGCAAAGGCCGCTTCCACCTCGGTCTTGACCCGCTTGATCACGTCACGCCGCCTGCCGCGTGCGCGCGTCAGGGCCTTGTTCAGTGTGCCGTAGCGCCAGGGGTGCAGGTGGCGAAACGACAAATCTTGCAGCTCGCGGTAGGTGCCGTTCAGACCCAGGCGGTGGGCAATGGGCGCGTAAATATCCAGGGTTTCACTGGAGATGCGACTCCACTTGCTGCGCGGTGCATCACCCAGCGTGCGCATGTTGTGCGTGCGGTCAGCCAGTTTGATGAGGATGACGCGCACATCGCGCGCCATGGCCAGCAACATCTTGCGAAACGACTCGGCCTGGTTTTCTTCGCGGGTGTTAAAAGCGAGCTTTTCCAGCTTGGTCAGGCCGTCCACCAGGTCGGCCACCTGCGGGCCAAAGCGCTCAATCAGCTCGGCTTTGCTCACGCCGCAGTCTTCCAGGGCGTCGTGCAAGAGCGCCGCCATCAGCGCCTGGGCGTCTAGCTTCCACTCTGCACATTGCGCGGCCACGGCAATCGGGTGCGTGATGTAGGGCTGGCCGCTGTTGCGCAACTGACCCAAATGGGCCTCGTCGGCAAAGCGGTAGGCCCGGCGCACTTGGTCAATGTCGCTGGCACTCAGGTAGTCGAGCTTGGCCATGAGCGCGGCAAAGCTGGCCGCAGCCGCATTGACCGCGGCAGGCGACGGCCGTCCTGTGGAAATGAGAGCCAAGGCAGTCATGGTCTCAAATGTAGCGCGTGTGCAAGGGCTTTGTGGCAGTGGTTTTCATGTCCTGACACTCTATGGAGAAGCACCCAAAAAAAAGCACCGCCAGAGGCGGTGCTTTTTGGATGAAGCAAAGCGCTCGAATGCGCTGTGAATCGCTCAAAGAGGCACTTTTTTGAGCATTTCCAGGCCGATCTTGCCTTCTGCGATTTCGCGCAGGGCCGTCACGGCAGGCTTGTTTTTGCTCTCAATCTTGGGCGTGTGGCCCTGGCTGAGCATGCGCGCGCGGTAAGTGGCGGCCAAAACCAGTTGGAAGCGGTTGGGGATCTTTTCCAGGCAGTCTTCAACAGTGATGCGGGCCATGAGGAATCTCCGGTGGGGGCGTGGTGCGAATCAGGGAATGTTCAGCGCTTCGAAGGTGACCGCTCGACTGCGTCGTTGGGCCGCGTACTTGAGCCGCTGGGCATGAACAATGGTTTTCAAGTCGAAAACCGCGCGTTCAAAAAGTTCATTGATTATAACGAAGTCAAATTCCCGGGCCTGGGCCATCTCCAGTGCCGCATTTTGCAAGCGCAGCGCAATCACCTCGGCGCTGTCCTCGCCACGGCGCTGCAGCCTGGCCCTGAGCTCTTCCCAGCTGGGCGGCAAGATGAAAATCAGCACCGCGTTGCTGTACATCTTTTTGATGTTGATGGCGCCTTGAAAATCGATCTCCAACATCACGTCTGCGCCGTGCGTGATGCGGTCTTCGATGGCCTGCTTGGAGGTGCCGTAGCGGTGGCCGTGCACATGGGCCCACTCGACAAAAGCCTGGCGCTCGACCATGCGGTCGAACTCGTCGTTCGAGAGGAAAAAATACTCGCGCCCGTGCTTTTCCTGGCCGCGCGGCGGCCGCGTGGTGTGCGAGACCGAGGGCGCCACCCCCGCGTCAATTTCTCGCAAGGCCTTGACCAAGCTGGACTTGCCAGCCCCGCTGGGGGCGGCCACGACAAAAAGGTTTCCGGGAAAGTCCATGCGGGGTCTGGGTGGGTTATTCGATGTTCTGGACCTGCTCGCGCATTTGCTCGATCAAGACCTTCATGTCCACTGAAATGCGGGTGAGCTCCAGCGCGGCCGACTTAGAACCCAGGGTGTTGGCCTCGCGGTGCAGCTCCTGGATCAAAAAGTCCAGGCGCTTGCCCAACTCGCCACCAGCGGCCAAGAGCCGGTCAATCTCGTCGAGGTGAGAGGCCAGGCGAGTGAGTTCTTCGGCCACGTCAATGCGGATGGCAAAGGCCGTGGCCTCAGACAGTGCCCGGTCTTGCGCGACCTCGGGCAAGGTGCTGCCCTCGGCCAAGGCCATGGCGTCGCGCCAGCGCTCCAAAAATCTGTTTTTTTGCTGTTCCACCAGCTGCGGCACCAGCGGCTTGGCTTGCTCAGACAAAGTGCGCAGTTGCGCCGTGCGCTCGGTGAGCATCTGCGCCAGGCGCGCGCCCTCGCGCTCGCGAGCCGCGCGCAGCTCCTTCAGCGCTTGTTTGGCCAGCTTCACCAGCGCCGGTTGCTGGTCTTGGGGCGAGCGCTCTTCTTGGCTGGCCATGCGCAGCACGTCGGCCACCGACAAAGGCTGGGCCTGCGGCAGCCAAGCGCGGATGTTGTCTTGCAGGCCATTGAGCCGCTGCAAGGTGGCCGTGCTCGGGGCTTTGACGGCGCCGTTGTTTTGGCTTTCAAAGCCGGCGCGCAGCTCAATTTTGCCCCGCTTGATCTGCTGCGTGATCAGCTCGCGCAAGGCCGGCTCGGCCTGGCGCAGCTCGTCGGGCAGGCGAAAGGCCAGGTCCAAAAAGCGGCTGTTGACCGACCTGATCTCCAGGCCCAGGCGCACGGCGGCGCCCGTTGAATCGGCCGTGGTTGGCGCGTCGGTGCTGGACTGCACCGCGGCATAACCGGTCATGCTGAAAACTGCCATTAAAAAGGGTTCGCTGAAAACGGATGGGCAAAAAGGCTCACCAACTAGGCTTTGGCCCTGAGGTGAGAAGGGCTGTAGTTTACTTGGGGGTGGCACGCCTGATTCTGGGCCTTTGCCGCTACCATTGCCCGCTTTACCGCACGGCCGACCCGAAAGACTGTCATGAGCTTCACACGCAGCGCCCAGCGCCAGCCCCAACAACTTCGCCCAGTGCGCATCACGCGCGGCTACACCATGCATGCCGAGGGCTCGGTGCTCATTGAGTTCGGCCACACCAAGGTCTTGTGCACCGCTTCGGTGGAAGAAAAAGTGCCGCCCCACAAACGCGGCAGCGGCGAGGGCTGGGTCACGGCCGAGTACGGCATGCTGCCGCGCGCCACCCACACCCGCAGCGACCGCGAGGCCGCACGCGGCAAGCAAAGCGGCCGCACGCAAGAAATTCAGCGCCTCATTGGCCGCTCGCTGCGCGCGGTGTTCGATTTGTCCAAGCTCGGCGAGCGCACCATTTACCTGGACTGCGACGTGCTGCAGGCCGACGGCGGCACGCGCACGGCCGCCATCACGGGCGCCTTTGTGGCGGCCCAAGACGCCGTCAACCAGCTGCTGGCCCAAGGCAAGCTCACGGCCACGCCCATCTTGGGCCATGTGGCCGCCATCTCGGTGGGCCTGGTGCAAGGCACGCCCCTGTTGGACCTGGAGTACACCGAAGACGTGTCTTGCGACACCGACATGAACGTGGTCATGACCGAGGCCGGCCATTACGTGGAAGTGCAGGGCACGGCCGAAGGCGCGGCTTTCACGCGCCTTGAAATGGACCAACTGCTGGGCCTGGCCGAGCAGGGCATACGCGACTTGGTGCTGGCGCAAAAAGCGGCGCTGGCCCAAGCGCGCTGATCCCCGGAGCGCCTGAGGCATGCAACTGGTATTGGCTTCCAACAACAAAGGCAAGCTCGCGGAACTGCAAGTCATGTTCGCGCCGCTGGGCCTGGACTTGCTCAAACAGTCCGACTTGGGCATTGGCGAGGCCGAAGAGCCCTTTCGCACCTTTGTAGAAAACGCCCTGACCAAAGCCCGCCATGCGGCCCGTGCCAGCGGCCTGCCCGCCATGGCCGACGATGCAGGCCTGTGCGTGCACGCCTTTGGCGGCCTGCCTGGCGTGGACACCGCTTACTACGCCGTGCAGCACGGCCTGCCCAAGGGCGACGACCACAACGTCACGGCCTTGCTCGCGCAAATGCAGGACATCACAGACCGGCGCGCCGCCATGGTCAGCACCTTGGTGGCCGTGCGCAGCCCGGACGACCCGGAGCCGCTGATTGCGGTGGGCCGCGTCAGCGGCGAGATCACCCGCGAGCGGCGCGGCAGCAACGGCTTTGGCTTTGACCCGGTCATGTTCTTGCCCGTCTTTGGCCAGACCTTTGCCGAACTGCCGGTGGAGGTGAAAAACGCCCACAGCCACCGGGGCTTGGCCGCGCGGCAAATGGTCGAGCTCATCCGTGAACGCTGGTGAGCGCTTGAAGACTGCCGCATGAAAGACATACAGCACTACATGCGCCCCGGCACGCTCAGCCTGGGGGCACTGCCGCCCTTGTCGCTGTATGTGCACCTGCCGTGGTGCATCAAGAAATGCCCCTACTGCGACTTCAATTCGCACGAAATGGCCTCCGGCCAGCCGCCCGAGCAGGCCTATTTGGACGCGCTCGTGGCCGACCTGGACGCGGCCTTGCCGCTCATCTGGGGCCGCAGCGTGCACAGCATCTTTATAGGCGGGGGCACGCCCAGCTTGTTTTCACCCGCGGCCATAGACCGCTTGCTGGCCGACCTGCGCGCGCGCCTGAAGTTGAGCGCAGACTGCGAAATCACGCTGGAGGCCAACCCCGGCACCTTTGAAAAAGACCGCTTCAAGGCCTTTAGACGCGCCGGCGTCAACCGCCTGTCGCTGGGCGTGCAAAGCTTTGACGACACCCAACTCAAGGCCCTGGGCCGGGTGCACGACCGCGCCCAGGCCCTGGCCGCCGCGCGCGAGGCGGCCGATTGCTTTGACACCTTCAACCTTGACCTCATGTACGCGCTGCCCGGCCAAGATTTGGCCGGGCTGGACGCCGACCTCAGCGAAGCCCTGACTCTGAAGCCCCCGCACCTGTCGATTTACCACCTCACCATTGAGCCCAACACCTACTTTGCCAAGTTCCCGCCCTCCGTGCCCGAGGACGACTTGGCCTACGACATGCTTGACCACCTGGTGGCCCAAGCCGGCCAAGCCGGGCTTGCGCGCTACGAGGTGTCGGCCTTTGCCCAAGCCGGCCACCGCTGCTGGCACAACCTGAACTACTGGCGCTTTGGCGACTATTTGGGCATAGGCGCAGGCGCGCACTCCAAGCTGAGCTTTGCCCACCGCGTGGTGCGCCAGGTGCGCGTGCGCGAGCCCAAGCTCTATATGGAGCGCGCCATGCAAGGCCAGGCGGTGTCGCAAGACAGCGAAATTGGCCGGGCTGACTTGGCCTTTGAATTCATGCTCAACGCCCTGCGCCTGCCCGAAGGCTTCGCCCTGCAAGACTTCACCGAGCGCACAGGCTTGGCGCCCAGCGCATTGCAAGCGGGCCTGGCCCAAGCCCAGGCCCAAGGCCTGCTTGAGGTGGACCTCACCCACGCCCGGCCCACGGCGCGGGGCTTTGACTTTCTCAACGACCTGCAAGCCCTCTTTTTACCGAGCTGAGCCAAACGCCATGGACGCCAACGCATTGATTATTTTGGCGGTGACCGGCACCCTGAGCTTTGTGGTCGGCAACTTGCTGCGCCGCGCCTGGCTCAAGCGCCGCAACCAAAAAGCCCAGCAGTTGCTGCGCGACATGCAGGCCCTGGCCAAAGAGCGCCAGCTGCAAGCCCCGCCCGCGCTCAACAAGGCCAAGCGCAGGCGCCAGCAGCGCGAACGGGGCCAGTCGCCGCGTTGAGGCGGTGTTCAAGCCTGCCTGCTGGACGGGCCAGACCTGCTGGGGCTTGATGCGTGCTCCTGGCATGCCGCAGCTCGTCTGGCCACCAGCACACTGTTGAACACACGGTTTAAAAGATTTTCTGAGAAATAAATACAATGAATTTCGATTTCTGAAAAAAATGTTCGCAGACTGAAGGTTTTCTCGCGCTCTTCACGACATCCTTCCATGACCAACCCCTTAGGCTACGCTTGGATTCAGGCTGAACTCCATGCCCCCAACTTTCTTGGGTCGCAACAAGCTCGACTAGGCCATGTGCCAACCCTGCAGCGTCTGCCAGAAGGAGTTTTGCTGGTGCCGGCCCGGATGGCGCCAAGCCCCAATTTCTTACAACAAGCACTGTTCGCCATCAAGCACGAGGGGGTGCGCTTGCCCTGTCTGATCGCCGCGTTGCGGCAGGTCAGTGAAGGAGACATGCGCGCCGCTTTTGTGGCTGCGCCCAATGGCACGTTTGTCCGCAAGTTGTGTTTTTTGTGGGAAGCGGCTCACCAGCGTCAGGTAAGCGGGCTGGATGCAACTGGCATCTCTGCGACTTACGTAAAGATGTTCGATCCCAAGAGCTACATCACCGGGAACAGCCGTCGCAACGCACGCTGGCGGGTGGACTTTAACGGCCTGGGTGATTTGGCTTTTTGCCCCGTCGTCCGCAAGACCCCTGCGCTGCAAGACAGGCTCGACCGAAATGTTTTGGCCGATGCCGCTGAGTTTGCCAAGTCCATTGACCAGAACATGCTGGAGCGAGCGCTGACATGGGCCTACTTGAGTGAGACAGAAGGCTCTTTTGCCATTGAGGGGGAAAGACCGACGCACGACAAAGCCGCCTTGTTTGCCGCACTGCTTGAGCGAGCGCATGACCCGCGCCCACTGACAGAGGCTTATTTGGTAGAGCTGCAAAACGCCACAGTCACCAACCCACTGGACAAGGCTGTCCAGTTCCGCACCGAGCAAAACCGCTTGCAAAGGGGCGCGCTTGGTGCGGCAGGGGTGAGCTATGTGCCCCCGGAGCCCGAGTTGAGTGCCGACTTGATGCAGCATCTGATGGCGCTGGCCAACCAACGTCCAAGCCACACGGACGCCTTGGCCCATGCGGCCGCTGTGTCATTTGCCTTTGTGTTCATCCATCCCTTCATGGATGGCAACGGCCGACTTTCGCGTTTTTTGATCCAACATTGCCTGGGGCAATCGGGGCAATTGCCAGCCGGCTTTTTACTGCCGCTTTCCGTGGCGATGAACAAGCACGAGGACCAGTACCTGCAAGCCCTGATCGCTTTCAGCAAGCCTGCCCGCGCCTTGTGTGACGTCACATGGGCGGGTGACGACAACTACAGCTACTCGTGGAAGCCAGATGCAGACCTCTGGTTTCGCTACATGGACCTGACCGAAGCGGTGGTCTTTACGCTGGACATGGCCAAATCAGCGCTTGACATCCACTTGCGTCAGGAAGTTTCGTTCCTGACTCTGTTTGATGAAGCGTGCAAATACATCAACGCCCGCCATGATCTCCGGGGCAGCGATCTGGCCACGCTGATCGTCACTGCCTTTCAAAACGAAGGCAAGCTCTCCAACAATCGCCGCAAGCGATTTGCAGACCGGGTTCAAGCGCATGTGCTCGACGACATTGAAAAGACGGTGACAAGACTGATGCAAGCTGCTGATTGAAATCCTTGCGGCCCTGAAGGTGCGCCGTGACCATGCAGTGCTGACCCCGGGTCCATCGGGTGCGGACAAGTCCTGTCTGGGTTGTACATTGGCACAGCACGCTTGCCGCCAAGCTCGCCATTGACTTTGACTTTGAATTTGAATTTGTAGGAGCTTGCCTGCAGGCGAATCGTGCCGTTGATCAGCCATCACCGCAGGCAAAGATTCGCCGGCAGGCTTGGCTCCTACAAGGGGACCCGCATCCAGAGAAGGCGCATGGTCCTGAATCTGAATTTGTAGGAGCTTGCCTGCAAGCGAATCGTGCCGGTCCACAGCCATCACCGCAGGCAAAGACTCGCCGGCAGGCCAGCTCCTACAAGGGGGCAGGGATCCCGAAGGCGCTCGCCCCGAGCTTGAATTTGTAGGAGCTTGCCTGCAAGCGAATCGTGCCCTTGAACAGGCATCACCGCAGGCGAAGATTCGCCGGCAGGCTTGGCTCCCAAGGGGACCCGCATCCATGCTGCCACACGCACGCTCAGCGCACCTGTATCGAGGTCGTGAAGGCGTAGCCGATTTTGCGCACGGTCTCCAGCGGCAGCTCTGTGCCCAGACCGAGTTTGACCTTTTGGCGCAGCCGCCTGACCAAGATTTCCATGCGCCTGAAATCGTAGGCCTCGGGGTCATGCCCCAAACTGATGGCCAGGTCCTGCCGCGGCACCACCGCGCCGGGCTTGTGGGCCATTTTTTGCAGCAACACCGATTCCGAATGGGTCAGCCTGACGGCCATGCCCGAAGACGATCGCAGCGTCCAGTCGGTGCGGTTGAGCGTCCAACTCGGGCTGACGCTGCCTCTCATGCGGCGCAGCAGGTTGCTGACCAGCGAGGCCAGCTCTTCCAGCTGGACCGGTTTGACCAGGTACACATCGGCGCCAGCCTTGACGCCATCGATGCGCTGCGAAGCCTCGCCGCGGGCGGTGGTGATGATCACCCCTTTGCCTTGCAGGGCGCTGCTGCGCTGCAGCCAATCGAGCCCGTCGCCATCGCCCAGACCGAGGTCCAGAACCAAGATGTCGAACTGGTGGGTTCGCATCCACTGCGTGGCCGCATTCAAGCCGGCCACGCCGTCGGCCACATAGCCTTCCATGTTCAGGTAGGTGACGGTGGCCTCCAGCAGTTGGGGCTCGTCTTCAATCACCAGCACGCGGCCTGGGGTGTGTTCCATAGGTGTCATGGCAAGTCTGAGGGTCCAGCCAGATTGTGCGGCAGCCAGAGGCAAAAGCAGCTGCCTTGCCCGAGCGCACTGCTGAGCTCCAAATCCCCCTGGTGCAATTGAACAATGCGGCGCACAAAGGCCAGGCCCAAGCCTATGCCGGGCACCGCCCCTTCCGGGCGCACCCGGTAGTAGTCATCGAAGATCGCCCCGTGGTCCTTGGCTTCTATGCCGCAGCCCTGGTCGCTCACCGCAATGCCCAGCCAGCCCGGCTTGCTGCGGGTCTCAATCAGCACCGGCCGGCCAGGCTCTGAATACTTGCAGGCGTTGTCGATCAGGTTGAGCATCGCCACCTCCAGCAGGTTCTCGTCGGCCCAGATCTCGCCCACCGGCTGGCCCAAAAGTAGCTCGATGGGGTGCTTGTCATGCATCAGGGTTTGCGAGTCGATCAGCTCGCGCAGCCAGGCCGCCAGTGGAATGGCCTGCGGTCTGAGCTCCTGCATCGCCTGCTGCAGCCTGTCGCCCTTCATCCAGGTTTCAAACAGCGACAGCAGCCTGCGGGTCGCTTCGCTCATGATGGCCAAGCGTTTTTCCAGCGACACCTGACCTTTTTCCTGTTCCTTGCGCAGCAGGCTGATCTGGCTGTTGACGATGCCCAGGGGGTTGCGAAATTCGTGAGAGATCAGGGCGCCGAAGCGCACATAGCGCTTGAACAGCTGGTTCTGGGCATCGAGCGCGGCTTCCAGTTGCAAGGTGCGTTCCTGCACCGCCTGCTCCAGGCGCAGTTCCGCGCTTTTGGACTCTTCGAGCAGCCTTTGCTGGGCCAGCAGCGCGCTTTTCTGGGCGGACTCCCGCTCCCGCCGCTCCAGGTGAATCACATCTGCCATGGCCAGGGCCAGCAGCAGCATCTCGAAGGCCGATGAAATCTGCAGGCTGTAGGCGGTGTAGGTGTTGGTCGGCAGCCAGCCGTAGGCCCGCAGCAGGGCCACCATCGCCCCTGTCCACAGCACCAGCCAGGCCAGCAAGAAAAACCGCGTGCTTTTTTGTCCCATCCGCAGCACCTTGATGCCGGCAAGGGGGATCAGCACCCCTGCGATGAGCGTCAGGCCACCGACGATTTGCGCCAGCACCAGCACCGGCAGCGTCACCCAGACGCTGACGGCCAGCATGCCCGCAATCACAATGTAAGCCAGCGCCAGGCCTTTGAGGGCCAGCGCGGTTCTGGGCGTGTAGCGCTTGGCTTGCAAAAAGCGCAGGCTAAAGAGCATCAACATCGCGCCAGCGAGACTGAGAAACAGGATCTGCGCAACATTGTCAAAGTCGCCCAGGCCAGGCCACACAAACATCTGGCCCAGGCCGTTGCCCGCCAGCATGGCCATGCCAAACACGCCGGCGAACAAGGCGTAGAGCAAAAACCGCGCATCCCTGAGGGAGGCGGCCAAGAACAGGTTGTAAATGCACAGCGCCAGCAGGCCACCGAAATACAGGAACTGAACCACCAGCGTGTTTTGTGCATTGGCGCGAAAGGCTTTGTCTTGCCAGAGCACCAGCGGCACCGTCAGGCTGTGTGAGCTGCCGCGCACCCGCAGGTAGTGGTCCTGGGTGTCGGTGCCAGGCTCCACGGGAAAGGCAAAAAAGCGGTGCGCGAAGGGCCGGCTCTCCAGGGGCAGTGCGGAGCCGGTGTGCACAGGCGCATGCCCCGGCGCAAAAAAGTCCACCGTGCGCAGCTGAAAGTAGGGTACCTCCAGCACCCAATCGGTGGGCGCATCAGCCTGCCTTTGCAGTGGGATGCGCACCCAGTAGGTCGAGCCTGTGTAGCCCAAGTTGATCTGGCCGCGCTCTGCCGGCCAGGGCTCAAATCGGTCTTTCCACAGCGCGCTTTTGACCTGCTCTATCGTCAGCGCACCCTGCGGGTCTTCCAGAACCGCCAGCCCTTGCAGCGAGGTTTGCACGGGCTGCCCAGCCTGCACGGCTTGCGCCATCACCATGTTCACCGCACCCAGCCAGGTGGCGATGAAAAGGATGATTACTTTTAGCATGAATTCAGCGCGAGCTATCCGGCATTTTTTGAATACTAAAAATTTATATAAATTCATAAATGTCGGATTTTGTGCCGTTTATGTCGATTTAACAGTCTTTAACTTTTTGGTGATAGAAATTATCATGGATACAACTCTGTAACAAATTTTCTCGCTGATCTCTTGGCGCTTCTGCGGTCGGGCTGGGCGATGGCATTTTGTTGACGAGGCGTTTTCAATGTTCAAGGAGTTTTTAAATGTTTGAGCGAGTGGTTCCTGTCAACAAAGACCGTCATGGCGGCAAAAAAGTACGTGCCAGCAATGATTTCCGGTTTGCGTCCAAGTTTCATGTGGCCTATGTCACCGTGCATGAGTTTGCCCGCGCTGCGGCCATCTACCCATTGGTTTTTCTGGAGGACAAGGACCAGTTCCGTTCGGTGGCCCTGATGGGGCTGGACGCGGGCGAGAACCTGTTCATCGACAGCCAGGGTCAGTGGCAGGGCTCTTACATCCCAGCCATCATCCGCCGTTATCCCTTTGCGCTGACCAAGGCCCCAGAAGCTGATCGCTTCATCGTCTGTATTGACGAAGCCAGCGACTTGCTCAGCGACACCGAGGGCACGCCCATGTTTGACGAGCAGGGCAATGCCACGCAGGTGATTGAGAACGTCAAGCGCTACCTGGGTGAGTTGCAGCAGATGGACACCATGACGCAGGAATTTAGCCTCTTTCTGGTTCAGAACAACTTGCTCACGCCCCTGAACATGCGGGTCAATGCGGCCAACCAAGTGCGCAACATCACCGGTTGCTACGTCATCAATGAAGAGCGCCTGAACAAATTCAGCGATGCCAAGTTCGCTGAAATTCGTCAAAAGGGCTACTTGCCCGCCATCTATGCCCACCTGATCTCGCTGTCGCAAATCGAGCGCTTGGCGGGTCTGAAAAAGCCCGCTGGCGCCTCGGTCATCGAGGACGCCAAGCCCGCTGCCAGCAGCGCCCTCACCGCCAGTCAGACCTTGCAGTAAGCCATGGGTGCAGTCCGCGGGCCCAATGGGTCGGCCCCGGACCCTTTTTTTTAAGGTGTCGGATCATGGGACAGCTTTTACTTTTGAGCGTTGGGCGTCATAAGGTGTCTGAGCCACGGTGGTGGCTTCGTTGCAGCTTGGGCCTGCTGGCGCTGGGTTTGCTTGGGGCGGCGCCCGGTGCTTGGTCGCAGTCGGCTGGCACGCCCGCACCACTGAGCTTGCGCGAGTTGGTGCAGCAGGTGCGCGAGGCCAACAAGGACATCCGCAGCAAACGGACTGAAGCCGGTATCGCCGCCACCGGCATAGACCGCGCGGCAGCCGCCTTTCAGCCCATGGCCACCTTATCGGCCACCGACGGTCGCAACCGCCAACCCAACACCTACGAGGAAAAGCTCACCCGCGACCAGGCCAACTTCTACCTGCGTGATGGCCAGGACTATTCGGTCGGGCTCAGCCAGTTGCTGCCCTCGGGCGCCAAGATTGAAGCCAAATCCAGCCTGTCGCGCTTTATCACCAACATCAACCAAAAGGACGGACGACCGGAGGGCGCGAATGACAACCGCACCTTCTGGGGCTTGAACCTGACCCAGCCGCTGGCCAAGGACGCTGGGACGGAGGTGACCCGCGCGCGCACGGTGCTGGCTGAACTGGATGTGGCGGTGTCCACTCAAGCGCAGGCCGAGACCGAGGCCAGCGTGGTGGCCGAAGCGGCCATGGCCTATTTCGAGCTCGTGCTGGCTCAGCATCGGGTGACGGCCGCGCAGGAAAAAATTCAAACGGGCCAGCGGCTGCTTGCACAGGCGCGCACCCTGGTCGCCCAGGGACGCCTGCCCGAGTCAGAGTTGCTGGAGGTGCAAAACTCCCTATCCCGCTACCAGGCCGGTTTGAGCGAGGCGCTGCAGGGCCAACGCGAGCGCCACAATCGTCTGCAGACCCTGAGCCTGAGCAGCCAGGGCGAAGGCAAGCTCAGCTGGCGTGCCATGGACACCCTGCCAGCTGTGCCAGCTGTGCCAGCGGCCACCGCTCCAGGCGGGGCCGAAGAAGCGCTCAAACTGGCCTTGGACGCGCGCCCCGACTATCTGATGCAAAAGAAAATGATAGAGCGCGAGGGCATTCAATTGGTGTACGCCCAAAACCAAGCCCTGCCCCGCATCGATCTGGTGGCCAGCTATGGGCGCAACGGCCTGGCGTACACGGCCAGCAACGCTTTTCGCTGGGGCACCATGAGCGAGTACCCGACTTGGAGTGTGGGTTTGCAGATGCAGATTCCGCTTGGCGAGAACAAGCTGGGCCGGGCCGATGTGGCCGCAGCCAGCCTGCGCCGGGAGAACGCGCTGCTCGCGCTCAAGGCGCTGGAGGTGCAAATCTCCAATGACATCGACACCAGCTTGAACATGCTCGGCAGTGCGGCTGAGCGCTGGTCGAATTGGCAGGATGTGGCTCGCCGTGAGCAGCAGCAACTGGAGGTCGAGCGCAATCGCTTCGCCGCCGGCCGCAGCGAAGTGCGTGAAATTTTGATTCGCGAGGAGCGCACCGTCAATTCCCGCCTGATGGCGCTGGAGCAGCAAGCCGCATATGCCAAGGCCCAGATCGTGCTGGAGTCGTCCCAGGGCATTTTGCTCAGGCGTTGGTCTTCATGAGGCCCACTTTGGCTTTGGGCCTGCGCTGGATGGGGATCGGCCTGCTGGCCGCTTTTTCATTTCTGGAGGCAGGCGCGCAAGCCCCCGCCGCTTCCTTTGGTGCGTCGGCGCCAGGCGTCACCCAGGCCATGCGCGATGTCAAGCTCAGCGTCACCGTGGCCGGCCGCATCGAATCCCTCTTGGTCAGTGAGGGAAGCCGGGTTCGCGAGGGTCAAATGCTGCTGCACCTGGACCGCACGCTCGAGGAACTGGAGGTGCAGCGCCGGCGATTGCTCCTGCAGGACCGGGCTCGCATTGATGAGCTCAGGCAAAAAGAAAAAGTCCTGCAGAAGCAGATTCACTTGCTGCTGCCATTGCTGGCCAGCGGTGGCGTCTCGCGCAAGCAGTTCGAGGACGAGGAAATCGCGCTGGGCAGCGTGATGGCCGAGCGCAGGACGCTGGAGTCGGCCAAGGAGCGTGAGCAAGTTGAGTTGCAGCTGGCCCAGGAAGCCTTTGAGCGCCGCCATCTGCGCGCGCCCATCAACGGCATCGTCACCAAGCTGGCGGCCCGTCAGGGCGAAAGCGTAGCTCCGAGTGAGCCGGTGATCACGGTGGTCGACACCAGCCGGGTGCGCTTTATTGCAGCGGTGCCTGCGGCCGCGGGTCAGCGCCTGCGACCAGGCTTGAATGTGCGCATCGACCTGGGTCCTGAGGTGCGTCTGAGTTTGCGTCAGGCCCAACTGGTCTTTGTCTCCCCGGTCACCGACCCGTCCAGCGGTTTGGTCGAGGTGATTGCGGAATTTGACAATGCCGACGGCGTGGTGCGTCCCGGCATCACCGGCCGCCTCTTGTTTTGAAGCCTCGCGATGAACGCTGAGTCACGCCAGGCCCACCACCAGCACAGTGCTGCGATGCAGCGCAGGCGCTGGGCCGAGCTGTCTGAGTTCGACGGGCCTGTTCCCGTCTTTTGGGAGCATTACCTTCAGGCGCTGGGTCAAGACCTGCAGGCCCGCGGCGTCCTGTTGCTCAGCGCCGGTGTCGGTCAGCCCTGGAAGGCGCTGGCCCAGTGGCCTGCCCAGGCCCAACTGTGGGGCGGTGATCCGGCCGAACTGCTGCAGATGCTCTCTGGCTTGGTCGACGAGCAGCCCCGGCTCGAGCACCTGCCGCAGGGCGGCCAGTTGCTGGCCATGCGCTTGCCTCAGCCGGCCACGGCTCAGGTGCTGGCGGTGGTCGCTTTGCATGACGGAGTTTTTGCGATGGAGGACCTCTTGGCCTGGGCACGGCAGGCGGCGCAGGTTCCGGCTCAGTGGGCCCGCCATGCAAGCGCACGCGCCAGCCCAGGGGCGGCGCGTTCGGCGGCAAGCAGCACGCCGGCAGACATCCAGGCAGACACACAAGCAGGCGTTTTGGCCGAGCAGCCCCACGCACAGCGGCTCTATCAGGTTCTGCGCCTGTCCATCGAGTTGTCGCGCCAGCCACGTTTTTTGCAGCGTGCCTTCGAGCTGTGCAATGCCCTGGCCGTGCGATTCGATGCCGACCGCGTTTCTTTAGGCTGGATGCACCCACCCTATGTGCGCCTGACGGCCATCAGCCATGTGGAGAAATTTGACCGCCTCTCGGCCGTCAGCCGTGCGCTTGAGGGCGCGATGGAAGAGGCCGCTGACCAGAGCCAGCCCCTGGTCTATCCGACCGAGCCAGGTGTGCGGCAGGTGCAGCGCGCGCACGAGTCCTATGCGCTGATGCAGGGCGTCGCGGCACTGGCCAGCGTGCCGCTGACCGACGGCGACCAGGTGGTGGGCGTGCTTACCCTTGAAAAGATGCAAGGGCGCTGGAGCGCCGACGAGCTGTGGGAGTTGGGCCTGATCGCCCAGACCACCGCCTTGCCCTTGGCGCAGCTGCACGATGCCGACCGCTGGTGGGGCGCGCGCTGGTGGGGCGCCCTGAAGGGCCGCCGCGGCGCACCGCCTCGGCACAGCGCCTGGAAGCTCGCAGGCGCGCTCGGCCTGATGGCCTTTGTCTCGCTTTTCTTTGTGCCCTGGGACTACCGCATCGACGCCCGCCTGACCCTGCGCAGCAAGGACTTGCTGTTCGTGCCTGCGCCTTTTGACGGCTATTTGCGCCAGGTCCATGTCGACATGGGTGACAAGGTCAAGGCCGGGCAGGTGCTGATGCAGCTCGACACGCGCGAGCTGGTGCTCGAGGAGTCGATGGCGCAGGCCGACATGCTGCGTTACAGCCGCGAGGCCGAGAAGGCGCAGGCGCTGCGCCAGCTCGCTGAGATGCAGATCACCATGGCCAGACGCGACCAGTCGGCCTCGCGGCTGGCCCTGATTCGCCATCAACTGGCCAATGCCAAGGTGACGGCGCCGCAGGACGGTGTGGTGGTCGAAGGCGAGCTCAAGAAAAACCTGGGTGCGCCGCTGCGCAAGGGCGATCTGCTGCTCAAACTGGCGCAGACCGACGACAGCTATCTGGAGCTGGAAATTGACCAAGCCGACGTGCATGAAGTCAAGGTCGGCTCGCGCGGTGAATTTGCCCTGGTCGGTCGGCCCGAGCAGCGCTTTGCCATCGAAATCGACCGCATCGATCCGGCCTCCAACTTGCGCGAGGGCAAGAACATTTACCTCGCCCGCGGCCGGCTGCAAGAGGGCATTGCACCCTGGTGGCGGCCGGGCATGGGCGGCACCGCGCGCATCGATGCCGGCGAGCGGCCGCTGATTTGGGTCATGACCCACCGCACCGTGCGCTTTTTGCGGGAGTTCTTCTGGCTATGAGCACGGACCAGGCGAGCGGGCGCACCTACAGCGATGCCTGGCACCGTGTGGCCGGCGTGCGCGCCTGCCTGCGCAGCAGCGTGCGGGCGCACCGGCAGACCTTCCGGGGCCAGGACTGGGTGGTGCTGCGCGACAGCCTGAGCAGCGACTTCTTTCGGGTCACTGCCGACGCCTACGCCTTTGTCAGCCGGCTGGGGACCGACCGCACCATCGACGAGGTCTGGAGCGAGCTGATCGAGCTTGAGCCCGAGCTGGCGCTGACGCAAGAAGAGGTGGTGCAGCTGCTGGGCCAGTTGCACCTGTCCAATCTGCTGCAGTTTGACCGTGGTGCGGCGGCCGCCAGCCTGTTCGAGCGTTACCGCGAGCGGCGCGGGCGTGAAATCAAGGCGCTGATCCTGGGCTTTCTGGCCATCAAGGTGCCGCTGATCGATCCGGACCGCGCGCTTGATCGGTCCATGCCGCTGATCCGGCTCATCTTCGGCCCGGTCGGTGCCCTGTGCTATATGGTGCTGCTGGTGTTGGGCGTCAAGGCGCTGGCGGACGAATCGCAGCGTCTGTTTGACCAGTCGGCCGGCCTGCTCGCTCCGGGGAACCTGGGCCTGCTTTATGTGGGCCTGGTGCTGGCCAAACTGGTGCACGAATTTGGCCATGCGGCGGCCTGCAAGCGTTATGGCGGCGAGGTCCACAAGATGGGCGTGATGCTGCTTTTGTTTGCGCCCTTGCCCTACATGGATGCCACGGCCAGCTGGGGTTTCAGAAGCCGTTTTCATCGCATGCTGGTGGGCGCCAGCGGCGTGCTGGCTGAATTTGCGGTGGCCGCCGTCGCGGCGCTGGTGTGGGCCCACAGTGCGCCTGGCGTGGTCAACGCGCTGGCCTACAACGTGATTTTTGTGGCCAGCGTTTCGACCCTGCTGTTCAACCTCAATCCACTGATGCGTTTTGACGGCTACCACATGCTGGTCGACTGGCTCGATGTGCCCAATTTGTTTCAGCGCTCGCGCGAGCAGCTCAAGTACCTGGGCGAGCGCTTTGCGCTGGGCGTTAAAAACGCCGAGCCGGCCGCGCGCACGCGCAAAGAAGCCTGGCTGCTGCCCACCTACGGCGTGATCAGCCTGGCCTACTGGCTGATGCTGATGTCGACCATCATCTTTTTCATCGCCGAGCAGTACCTGGAGGTGGGCGTCGCGCTGGCCTGGATCGTCTTTTTCACCGCCATCGCCTTGCCCCTGCTCAAGTTTGCCAAGTACCTGGTGAGCAGCCCGCGGCTTCAACACCAGCGCCTGCGCGCGGTCACCAGCACCGCGGTCATAGGCGCTGCGGCCTTTGCGGTGCTCGCAGGCGTGCCCATGCCCGAGCGGGTGCGCGTCAAGGGTGTGCTGCAGGCCAGCGATTTTCGGGAGCTCTACAGCGAAAGCGGCGGCACGCTGGTGCAGGTGCTGGTGCGCCCTGGCAGTTGGGTCAAGGCCGGTCAGCCGCTGGCCCGGCTCGACAACCCCGAGCTCGGCTACGAGATTCGTGCGGCGCGGCGCCAACGCGAGCAGCTGCAGGCGCAAGAGCTGCAGGCCGTCAGCATGGCGGTGGCCAATCTGCAGCCGCTGGTGCGCCAGCGCCAGGCCGTTGAAGAAAAGATTGCGCAGCTGCTGCAGCAGCAAAAGCAGTTGGTGGTGCTCGCGCCCATAGAGGGCATCTGGAGTGCCAGCGAGCTCGAAGCCAGCCGTGGCCAGTGGATAGGCCGAGGCGCCAGCCTGGGCACGGTGGTTGACGACCGCAGCTGGCGTTTTGTGGCGGTGCTGCCTCAGGTCAGCACCCACTTGTTTGAGGCCGGCGTGGTCTACAGCGAGATCCGCATAGGCGGCCAGCAGGAGTTCAATGTGCGCTCGGCCAGCACCGAGATCATGCCCTTCGAGCAAGGCCAGCTCCCCTCTGCAGCGCTGGGCATGGCCGGCGGCGGCGACATCGCGGTGCAAAGCGGCGATGCCAAGGGCCTGGCTGCCGCCGAGCCCTTCTTTCGCATCCACGCCCAGCTGCCACCGCAGGAGCAGGCGCAAGCCCTGCGCCGCCTGCATGGGCGGCTGGGCACCATGCGCATCACCTTGCCCGACTCGCCCCTGCTGGTGCAGTGGGAGCGCGGCGCGCGCCAGTTCCTGCAAAGGAAGTTCCGCGTATGAGCGCGACTTGGCCCCCCCTGCTCAGCGCCGGTGGCGCGGCTGCGGCGGCGCCGCACCGGCTGCGCGCGCTGGAGAAACTGCCCAAGGGGCTGGACGCCTGGGTGGATCGTGCGCACGGCTGGTGGCGCCGCCGCACCATGCATGTGTCGCCGCTTTGGCAGCAGGCGCTGGCCTGTCACGCCCAGTGCGAGCGGCTCGATGCGCTGGACGAGGCGGCGCTGGCGCAGGCGCTCAGGCTGGCCCAGGAGCAGCTGCGGCGCGACCCGCTGCACGCCAAAGGCGAGCTGGTGCATGCGCTGGCCTTGGTGGGCCAGCAGGCGCGCCGCGTGCTGGGCATGCGGCCCTACCCGGTGCAGATGATGGGCGCGCTGGCCTTGCACCAGGGCTGGCTGGCTGAGATGGCCACCGGCGAGGGCAAGACGCTCACCGTCGCGTTGGCGGCGGTGCTGGCCGGCTGGAGCGGGCGGCCCTGCCATGTGATCACTGCCAACGACTACCTGGCCGAGCGCGATGCGCAGACCATGCAGGCGCTGTACGCGGCCTGCGGTGTCAGCCTGGCTTCGGTGCATGCGCAGGTCGAGGCCGAACACAGGCCCGGCCTGTACGCGGCCGATGTGGTCTATGTCACGCCCAAGGAGTTGCTCGCCGACCATTTGCGCGATCGGCTCGCCGCCAGTGCGGGTCAGGACGCCCATTGGCAGGACTTTTCGCGCTGGCTGGGCCAAAGTGAGGACCCGTCGGCCACGCCCCTGCTGCTGGTGCGCGGCCTGCACACGGCCATCGTCGACGAGGCCGACAGCGTGCTGATCGACGAGGCTGTCACGCCGCTGATTTTGTCGGCGCGCCGGCCCAGCCGGGGGCTGTCCGAGGCGGCGATCTTGCTGGCGCAGCTGGCGCCCCAGCTCGAGCCCGGGCGCGATTACGAGCGCGTGGCGCGCACCCGCAGCGTGGAGCTCAGAGGCGGTGCGCTGGCCGCGCTGGCCCGCCTGGCCGAGCAACTGCCGCCGGTGTGGCGGCCGGCCCCACGGCGCGAGGAGCTGTTGCGCCAGGCCTTGCAGGTGCATTCCTTTTTTATGCCTGGCCACCAGTACCTGGTGCACGAGGGCGAGATTGTGCTGCTCGATGAATTCACCGGTCGCATGACGCCCGGGCGCACGCTGACTGCCGGCTTGCACCAGGCCATAGAGGCCAAGGAGCAGCTGGCGATCACCGACCCCAACGAATCACTCACACAAATGAGTTTTCAGGCTTTTTTCCGTGGTTTTGCGCGCCTGTCGGGCAGCACGGGCACAGCCTGGGAGGCGGTTGACGAGTTGTGGCGGGTTTACCGGCTGCCGGTGGCGCGCATTCCCACCCACCGCCCTAGGCGCACCGTCACGGCGCCCTTGCAACTTTCAGCGGGCACGGCTCAAAAGTGGCAGGGGGTGGCGCGCGAAGTGGTGCAGCTGCAGCGCAGCGGCCGCGCGGTGCTGGTGGGCGTGCGCAGCGTCGAGTCCAGCCTGACCGTGGCGCAGTTGCTGCGCCAGCAAGGCTTGCAGCCGGTGGTGCTCAACGCGGTCGAGCACGACAAAGAGGCCGACATTGTGGCCGTTGCCGGTCGCAGCGGCGCCGTGACGATTGCCACCAACATGGCCGGTCGCGGCACCGACATCAAGCTGCACCCGGCAGTCGAGGCCAGCGGCGGGCTGCATGTGACGATTGCCGAGATCAACGAGTCGGCCCGCATAGACCGCCAACTGGCCGGCCGTTGCGGCCGCCAGGGCGATCCGGGCAGTGTGTCTGTGCACCTGTGCCTGCAGGACAACCTGGCGGTGCGCTACATGCCGGCGCCTTTGCGCCAGTTGCTGCGCCTATTCAGCGGCCAAGTGCCGGCCTGCTTTGCGCCGCTGGTGCGCTGGGCCTTTGTGTGGGCACAGGCGCGCGCCGAGGCCGATGCTTTTGCGCGTCGCTTTTCGGTGCTGCGCCATGACGACTGGCTGGCTTCGGCCCTGCCTTTTGAGCAGCGGGGGGCGTCATGATCAGCACGCTTTCTCGATTGTCTATGCCGCCCTGGCCGGCATGGAACGTGCCGGCCGAGCGCACCTTGCGCGCCATGCTCGGCGAGCTAGAGGGTCTGCCCATCACGGGCGGCGAGTCATCGGTGCGGCTGTCTGCGGCCGGTCTGGACTGCGGCCGCTGGCTGGCCGGCTTTTCCCCGTCGGGGGTCTCGGTCCAGCGGCTGCAAGGCCTGCCCGAGCGCCTGGCCATGCCGGCGGCCGACGCGCAGTGGTTCAGATCGCTGTGGCCCCGTGCCCGCCAGATCGGGCTGGGCTTGGAGCAGTCCAGCAGCCAAGTGGTGGCCAAGGTCTACCTGGAGTTTGGGCTGCCCGCGCCCGATATGCACACGCGCCCGCCCGAGCAGCGCCAGGTTGCCTTGCAGATCCAGTCCTTCAAATGGCGCGTTGATGTGCCCGCCCAAGACAAAGCGCCGAGTCGGCAGACCGAGTACTGGCGCATTTCCGGCCTAGACGGGCCGGCCATGGTGCATTTGCTGCGCGAGGGCGACAAGCTCTCGCAGGCGGTGCGTCCGGTCTATTCGGCCCTGGCCGATGCACTGCAAGCCGCGATGCGGGCTGCGCCCTACTGGCGCGATCCGCGCCTGCTGACGGTGCGTGAGCCAGGCAGTGAGCGACAAGGTGCAGGTTTGCGCCTGTACGGCAGCGAGCTCAAGGTCAGCGCCGCGCTGGCGCCGCTCAAGCCCTTGTTGGATCAATGGGGACTGGACTTGGCTCAGTACCCCGGTCTGCTGGCCGCTTGGGCCCAGCAGGAACTCGGTTGGATCCATGCCGGGCAGGACCGTCAGGGTCAAGGTTTTGTGATTGTGTATGGCGCGCTCAGCCGCGCCCAAACTCGTGCCGTGCTTGCCGCGGCCGGGCCTGCTGCTTCTCGGCAGCAAGCATCTGTGCAGGAAATTTGGAAATGAAAAACATCAAGCGCTGGAGTCCCAGTCACGTTCGTCACGCGTTTCGTCGCATACGCAGCACGGTAGAGCGCCTGGAAGACCGCATCTTGCTCTCAGCCGAGCCGCTGATCGCGTTCAACCGCGCCGACGGCGATCAGCCCCTGGTGGTGGAAAACCTGGAGCACAGCGCCAACAAACGCAAGGCCGATCCGCTCGATCTGGAGGCCATCTCCAGCATCGCCACGCTGATTGATCTGACGCGCCCGCAGTCTCAGCAAAGCAGCAAGCTCAACTGGGCTGGCTCCACCTCCTCGCTGCTCAAGCTCAACTCCCAGCTGCAGGCGCTGGTGCTCGACTTGGGCGACGGCGACAGCCAGATGAGCTTGAGCAACGACGCCAATGGCATGCTGCGCCTGTCGAGCACGGACGGTCCATCGCCCTATGAGTTCGTGTTTGCCAAGCCCAGCAGCATTTTGGGCATACGCGGCGAAGGCGGCATAGACCGCCTGATCATCGACAACGTCGACCTGGGCACGACCAGCTTGTCGGTCGACGTCGAGTCCATCTCCATTCCAAGCACCAGCACGCTGACCAGCCAAAGCAATGTGCTGCTGATGGCCCGCGACAGCTACGCGGGCGATCTGGGCCAGCTCACCGTAGGCGCCGACGACCTGGAGCTCAGCGCCAGCATCGATGTGGCCGGTACCGTGCAGGTGGTGGGCAATGTGGTGCTGGCCGCACAGGTCTCGGTCGAGCTCGAGCAGGAGGTCACGCTGACCGGCTACTACGAGGTCAACGGCAGCACCACCTCGCGGGTGCGGATCAGCGACGGTGCGCAGATCACCGCCCAAAGCCTGGCGCTGAGCGCCATCACCGAGTCGCGCTGGGCGCTGGCGGCCAATGACGGCCTGATCGGCGGCCGGCTGGCCCTCGATCTGGTGCAGACCACCGAAGCGCTGGTGGAAAGCGGCGTGGACATCAGCGTGGCCCCCGAGGCAGACGACGAAGGCAATCCGGGCGTGGGCCTGCTGATCGAGGCCATAGACTGGACCGATGCCTCGGTGGTGCTGGACATGGCTGACGGCGAGATCACCGGTCTGAGCAAGGACACCCAGGCCGGCCAGGCGCTCGAAGGCTTCGAGCTGGGCTGGACGCAGATCGATGTGGTGCGCAAGACAGTGGCGGGGCTGGGCAGCCAAGAGGACACGGCCAATCCCACGCGCATCAGCAGCGCCGACGGTCTGGTGCACATTGCAGCAGCCAGCTTGGACGGCGCGGGCAACGAAGACGGCGAGAACGCCGGCATCTACGGCTCGGTGATGTCGTCTCTGGTGGGCTTGCACATCAGCAACATCGACCACGATGTGCAGGCTTTTGTCGCCAATTCCAGCCTGGAGATAGGCGCGCTCAATGTCTATGCGCTCAACGAAACCAGCGCCCTGGCCAACGGCAAGATCGCCCGCAACAAGGTCGAAGGCAGCACCCAGGCCTGGGTCCAAGGCTCTGACCTCATCAGCACAGGCGCCATCGCCCTGATCGCCCAGGACCTGGCCAGTTTGACCGCCACCAGCGAAGGCTTTTCGGCCGACATCCCCAAGCTCGACACGCTCAAGGTGGGCATTGCCTCGACCACCAACACGGTCGATCGCAAGGTCTCGGCCTACCTGCTCAGCAGCACGGTCAGCGCCAGCGAGATGGCGGTGCTGGCCAGCAACGACAGCACCCTGAGCGTCTCGCTGGAGTCTATGGCGGTCTTTGACAGCGAGGCCACTGAAGCTGAAGCCGAAGCAGAAGCTCCGGCTGAAGGTGAGGGCGGCGCCTCGGCCATGCAGATGGCCTTTGGCGGCACCTTTGCCTGGAACCAGTTCAACGGCCAAGTGCTGGCCTATGTGGAGGACAGCACGCTGGAAGCCACCGACGGCGACCTGACTGTGCAGGCGGTCAACAGCGCCGCGCTGGAGGCCCAAAGCAAAGCCGGCACCGCCGTCAGTTCGGGCGCCGCTGCAGGCGCCTCGCTGGCCTTCAACGCGGTCGGCTGGGACATGGGCAACATCGCGGCGGCCGGCCTCAACAGCATTTTGGGCACCGACATAGGCGCCACCGCCTCGCCCCTGATGACCCAGGCTTTCGTGCGCGGCAGCGACCTCACGGTGGCTGGCGAGATGAGCGTGAGCGCCGAAAACACCATGGGCATAGAAGCGCTGATCAGCAATGCCGCCGATGTGCTGGGCGGTGGCACCGGCCTGTCGGTGGGCGCGGCCATGATCTTGGCCAGCAACCGGGTGCGCTCGGACACCCGGGCCTTTGTCGACGGCAAAAAGCAGCTGGCCGGTACCGATCAGGCGCTGATCGATGTCGGCGGCGGCTTGACAGTCTCGGCCACCGACGATGCCAGCATCAGCGCGGATGTGTCTATGTCGTCCAATGTGGCCGGCGGCTCGGGGGCGACGGTCGCCGCCGGTGGGGTGTTCTCGCTCAACGATGTGCGCTCGCAAGTGGCGGCCGATGCCTGGAGCCTGACCCTGACCACAGGCGGCGACGCCTCCATCACCGCCTCGGCGACTGCGCAGATCGCTGCCATCTTGAGCGGTGAGGTGGTGGCTGCAGCCGAAGAAGCGGCGGCTGATGAAGCCGCGGCCGAGCCAGCAGCCGATGCCGGAGCCGATGCAGGGACCGATACCGAATCAGGCGATGCCGGCGGCGGCGCCACCTCGGTGGCCGCCAACGGACTGATCGCCACCAACCGCATCCTCATCGATGCCGACGCCTCGCTGCGCGACAGCTTTGTCACTGTCAGTGGCAGCCTGGGCGTGGAGGCGGAAAACACCGCCACCATAGACGCCGAAAACACCGCCAGCACCGAAAGCTCTGGCGTGGCCGCCGGCGTGGTGCTGGCCTTCAACACCATCGGCTGGAAGCCGCAAAACATTTTCTCGGCCGCCATCGACACCCTGATCGGCACCGACGGCTTGGGTCAGACCGACAGCGCCCAGTCGAGTGCGGAGATCACCAACACCACGCTGGATGTGGGCGAAGACCTCACGCTCACTGCCGTGACGGTGCCGCAGATCAACGCTTCGATTGAAAACACCGTGCAGTCCAGCGGCGGTGTCGCCGTGGGCCTGACGCTCGCGTCCAACTTGGTCAGTGCCGATGCGCATGTGCTGCTCACGCCCAAGAATGAAGCGGGCGAGATGGAGTTGCCCGATGACACGGTGTTTGCCATTGGTGGCAATGTGCTGGTCAAGGCCAGCGACACCTCGGGCATCGTCGCGCGCATAGGCGCGGCCACGGGCAGCGAGGGCCAAGCCGCCCTGGGCGCGCAACTGGTGCGCAACGATGTGCGCAGCACCGTCAACACCCTGGTCGATAGCGCGGCGATCGAGGCCGAAGGCGATGTGACCCTGGTTGCGCGCGGCTCGGCCAGCATCACGGCCTTGCTGTCGGACCAGGAACTGCCTGAAATCAACGAGGTCGATGCGTCCGACGAGGAGGCTGCCGCTGACGCGGAGGCTGCCGCCGCCGAAGAAGCGGCCGCCGAGGAAGAGGCTGCGGCCGAAGAAGGGGCTTCGCTCGAAGAACAGGCCGCGGCCGAGGAAGCCGCTGCCGAAGAAGAGCTTGCCGCCGAAGAGGACCCTGCAGCGGCCTCTATGGCCTTCAAGGGCCTGATTGCCACCAATCTGGTGCTCTCCGATGTGCGCGCCACGGTGCTGGACAGCGACATCAGTGCGGGCGGCGACCTGATTGCGCGCGCCCGCAACGCGGCGCACATCGAGGCAGAAAACACCGCCAAGGCCGATGCCGACGGCGCGGCCGTGGGCGTGACCCTGGCCTTCAACACCATAGGCTGGAAGGCGCAGAACGTGCTGTTCAACGCGCTCGACGCGCTGCTGGGCAGCCGCATTGGTGACGAGCAGCCGGCGCAGATCCTGGCCACTGTCTCGGGCTCCAATCTGTCGGCCGGAGGCGATCTGTCGGTGCTGGCGCAGGCCGAGGAGACGATCACCGCCACCATCGTCAACGAAGCCAATGCCTCTGGCGCGAGCGTGGCCGCCGGCATGGTGCTGGCCAGCAATTTGCTGAGCGCGCGCGCCCGTGCCACGGTGGCCCCGGCGCTGCAGGCCGAGGAAAAAGTGACCCTCAGCGCGGGCGGCTTCGTCACCGTCAGCGCAGTCGATGCAGCCGGCGTGGTTGCCGATGTGAGCATGGTCGCCAGCAGCGGCGGCTCGGCAGCAGTCGGCGGCTTGGTGGTGCGCAACGACGTGCGCAGCGATGTGTTTGCCGAGGTCGATCGGGTGCAGGGCGAGGCAGGCTGGGACTTCACTGTGCTTGCGCTCGAGTCGGCCAACATAGAGGCCACACTCAGTGGCGAAACCAAGTCCCTGGCAGCGGCCGAAGATCCTGCCGAAGATCCAGCGGCTGATCCAGCGGCTGATCCAGCAGTTGATGCAGGTGCCGAAGCAGGTGCCGAAGCAGGTGCCGAAGCCGAAACCGCTGCGGCCGCAGGCAGTCCGCTGGCCGTCAACGGACTGATCGCCACCAACCTCGTGCTCAGTTCGGCCCAGGCCCGGATCACGCACAGCGAGTTGAGCGTCGACGGCAATTTGGCGGTGCATGCCGACAATATTTCGATCATCACGGCCGACAACTCGGCCAGCTTAGAGTCCGACGGCACCGCCGTCGGCGTGACCCTGGCTTTCAACACCATAGGCTGGAAGCCGCAGAACCTGTTTGCCAACGCCATTGATGCGCTGCTGGGCACCGACGCGCTGGGTCAGGAGCAGCCTGCGGTGGTCAGTGCGCTGGTGCTGGCCACCACCTTCACCGTGGGCGGCGATGTGGCGGTGCAGGCCGGCGGGCTTGACGAGGAAGAAGACGCGCCTGTGGGCTCGACCATCAGCGCGACCATCAGCAACGAAAGCACGGCCAATGGTGCCAATGCCTCGGCCAGCTTTGTGCTGGCCAGCAACAAAATCAGCACCACCAGCCAGGCCTGGGTCGGTCCACTCACCCCTGCGCAAGCGGCCATAGAGGGCGCCACGGCGGCCACCGACATGGCTTTGCTGGTGGGCGGCAACATGGACGTTTTGGCCACCGATGCCGGCACCATTGAAGCCGAGGTGACCATGGCGGCCACCAGTGGCGGCGGCACCGCAGTGGGCGGCGTGGTGGTCATGAACGACCTGCGCGGCGTGGTGCTCGCTGCCGTCGACCGGGTGGACTTGACGGCCGCCGGCGACGTGACGATCGCGGCCTCCGAGGCCTCCAGCTTGAGCTCTGTGCTCTCGGGCAGCACTGAAAGCCCGCCCGAAGACCCCGAAGCAGCCGATGCCGACGCAGCCGATGCAGGTGCAGCCGATGCCGCAGCCGGTGGTGCGGCCGGTGGTGCGGCCGCTGCCAGCCCCATGGCCATCAACGCCTTGATCGCCAACAACGTGGTGCTGGGCTCCAGCCGCGCCCTGCTCACGCGCAGCTCGGTCCAAGCCGATGGCAGCCTGACGGTGCAGGCCGACAACGTCTCCGAGATCACTGCCGAAAACACCGCCACCATGAGTTCGGGCGGCTCCGCAGTCGGAGCCACCCTGGCTTTTAACACCATGGGCTGGGAATCGCAGAACGTGCTGTTCAAGGCGGTCGATGCACTGGTGGGCTCGGAGATCGGTGACGAAGACCCACTGGTGGCGCTGGCCAAGCTGGAGACGGTCGAGCTCGATATTGGCGGCGACCTCAGTGTGCTGTCCAGCATGGAGGCCACGCTGAGCGCCACCACCAGCAACGAGGCCAGCAGCGAAAGCGCGGGCGCGGCCGCCAGCATCGTCGTGACCTCCAACATGGTCAGCACCGACGCGCAGGCCTTCATTCTGCAGCCCGAGGACAGCGAGGACTACGCACTGAGCGTCGCCGGTGCGGTGACGGTGCAGGCCGACGACGCGCCCTCCATCGTGGCCGATACCGTGGTCACCGCCACTTCCAGCGGCGAGGCCGGCGACGAAGAGGGCGACGGCGACTACCTGGATGTGACCTACCGCAGCAGCGACGGCGAGGTCGAACTGGCCTTTGGCGACCAGGTGATGGTGGAAGACGGCCACGAGGCCGGCGGCAACATCGGGCGCATTTATCGCTACATGGGCGAGGGCGAGGCGATCGACCTGATGGAGGAGAACTTCGAGCACAGCGGCCTGTGGTACGAGCTGCTGCCGCCCCAAGGCTTTGTGGGCGATGTGCTGGCCTTTCTTGAGTCACCCATGCCCTCGATCGAGCGCGAGATCGTGCTCACCACCATCCCCATGGGCGGGGTGGAAAGCGATGTCGGCTTCAAGGTCGGCGCCGGCTGGGGCGAGCTCAATGTGGGTGACTTCCTCAATGGCGTCAATGGCGACAACAAGGGCGGCTTCGCCGGCACCGAGCAGGGCGTGAAGTTCGAGACTGGCTCGCTTCTGGGCCGCGCCGGTCCCGAGCTCAGCCTGGAGCTGATCTTCCCCAACCCGGAGCTGCCCTCCTACAGCTACGAGGAGGTGCTGGGCACCCTCAACCACGGCGGCGAGTCCTACGATTGGGGCGTGCGCGCCGCGGTCGGTTGGCCCGATGCCAAGCTGTTTGACCTGATCAACCTGCCCGCGCTGATCGACGGGCGCTTTGAGCCGCTGCTGCCCGAGTTCACCGCCTCGGTCTTCTTTGGCGACCTGGAGATCGACTCGCTGACCTTCCTGCCCGCGCAGTTTGTGGTGCAACTGCCCACCGTGCGCGTGACGGTGCTGGGCAAGCCGGTGGAGCTGACCTACAGCAGCGAAATCGTGATCGACACGCCTGACTACTTGCAGGAGTTTGTTGACCCCGAGCTCGAGCCGCTGAGGGTAGAGATTCCTATGATGGATCTCGACGCATTGATGGAGGTGCAGGGTCTGGAGGACCGGGCCGAGGACTACTGGGACCAGGCGCTGGTCATCGACGTCAGCAACCCCGAGTTGCCCTACTTCGAGCAAGAGTTCATCTTCACCACGGTCGAGATGGGCGGGCAGGATTTCGATATCGGTCTGAAGGTCGGAACGGGCTGGCAGGACACCACCTTGCTTGATCTGCTGACCGGCGAGGCCCAACCCGCGGGCATCAGCGCCATGGAGACGGGCATCAAAATCCAGGCCGGCGCCACCGAGATCCTGGGCTATGACCTGCAAGGCCCTGAGCTCAACCTTGAGCTGATCTTGCCCAATCCGGAGCTGCCGTTTTACGAGTACCGCTACGCCTTGGGCCAGGTGCCTCTGATCCCGCCGGTCGCCGAGGTGCCGCCCGCAGCCGAGGAAGCGAGCACCGACGAAACCACCCCCACCGAAGAGGCTGCCGAGCCGGTGACGATCGACTGGGGCCTGGAGCTGGCGGTCGGCTGGCAGGACACCTTGCTGCTCGATCTGATTGACATGGACGCCTGGCTGGAGGGCGAATTCGATCCTAAGTTGCCCGAGCTCGATTTGCGTCTGTTTATCGATCTGCCCGAGGACGCCGAGGCCGGCACGATCGCGCCCTTTTTGCCTGAATACTTTGATGTGGCCCTGCCGTCCTTCAAGCTCACCTTGCTGGGCACCGAAATGGTTCTGGGCTTTGGCACGTCCTTGACCTTCAAGACGCCCGATGCCTACGCGGCCTACATTGACGCGAGTCTGCCCAGAGGCCAAGCCAGCCTGCCTGGCTTGGATTTGGATACCGCCCTGAACGCATTGCTCAACGGCACCGAGGTCAGCCTCGATGAGATGAAATTCGTGCCCAGTCCTGAGCAGCTCAGGCAGGTGGTCGATGCCACCCAACCCGATGCGATCCAGGAAGCCCTGCTCGAAGCCATCCAGATCATTCCGGGCAATTACGCCTTCACCCAGCCCAAGCTCCAGGGCCTGGTCTTTGGCATGCCGGTCGAGTTTGGCGTGCCTATCGACAACTTCTCCGGTGAGTGGCTGGGTTTGACCCTGGCCGAATTCACGCTCGAAGAGGTGCTGTCCGAGAGCTTGTACAGCCTGATTGAGCCCTTTGTCGACACCGATTCGGAGACAGTCGAGTTTGAACTGCCCACCGTTGACATGGGCGTGGTCGGGCCGGCTATTGGCGAGCTGCCGTATCTAGAACAGTCGGTTGCCATCGACCTGGGCAGCGAGGACGAGCCGCAGGAGTTTGGCATCAAGGTGGGCGCCGGCTGGAAAGAGGCCACGCTGGCCGGCATGCTGTTGTCCGACCCCGTGCCTGGCGGCAGGATGCCGCTGGACATGGGTGTGCGTTTTCAGTCGCCCAGCATCGCCATCACGGTGCCCATGCTCGACGTCGGTTCCTTGACCTTGCAGGGTCCGGCGCTGGACATCGAACTCATGCTGCCCGAAGTCGACCTGCCGTATCTGGAGTACCAGCAAGCCCTGGGTACGCTCAATGTAGAGGTGCAGCAGACGGACCAGACCCTGCCGGTTTCGCAGGTCGATTGGGGAATGGAGCTGGTCGTGGGCTGGCTGGACATGCAGCTGACCGACCTGGTTGACATGCAGGCCTGGCTCGAGGGTGACTTCTCGGTGGCCGTGCCCAAGCTCGACTTGCACCTGTATGTGGACTTGCCCGAAGGCGACGATCTGCCCGAGATCAAGGCCTTTTTGCCCAAGTATTTCGACATCTCGCTGCCGTCCTACAAGGCGACCCTTTTGGGCTCGGAGTTGAACATTGGCTTTGGCACCACGCTTCGCTACGAAACGCCCGAGGAGTATGCCGACTACATCGACGAGGCGCTCGCGCCGGTCCAGGCCAGGTTGACGGGCATTGACCTCGATGCGGCCATCGATCTGCTGGAGGCCGGCGAGGAACTGGACGCGCAGGCGATCCGGGATCTGCGTTACACACCGGACGATGAGGCGGTCGAGATCGACCTGACCGATCTGGACTCGGTCAATGACGCCTTTGAGACCTTGATCCAGGTCATCCCTGAGCGCTTTACCATTGCTGACCCGACTTACAGCGGGGTTGTTTTTGGCGTCGAGATCGAATCAAAGATCAAGCTGATTGATTTGGCGCCCGAGTTGGTCGAATTCAGCCTGTCTGAGATCTTGCCCGAGAGCGTGTATCAGCTGGTAGAGCCCTTCATTCGTCCCATGGGTGCCAACGAAGCTCCGGTGCTGATCAGCTTGCCGGAGCTCGAGCTGCCCGACATCGGCCCTAGCGTGCCCTTTGTCGAGCAGTTCGTCGACCTGCTCAAGACCCTACCCAGTCAGGTGCGGCTGTTCAACCCCATGGTCTCGGCGGCCTTGCTGGGCATATCGATCGAGCAGACCCTGCCGCTGACCGAAGTGGTTCAACGGGTGGCCGAGGAACTGGGCATTGAGCTCTTTAGCTTCGAGGTCAATGAGGACGACCCGAGCGAGAGCTACATCGAGTTCAGCATTCTCGAGGTCATGGACCAATTGCCCGAGACGCTGCAAGACCTCCTGGGCTATCTGATCGACGACCAAGAGCCTGAAGAGGGCGAGGAGCCCCCAGAGCCCAAGAAGCCTATGGAGCTGCGAGCCATCGAGCTCGACCTGGGCGACTTCACGCCGGCGGGCATGCAGCAGTACGTGCCCTACGTCAAGCTGGGCACGGCCTTGCTTAACAAGCTCGGCCTGAAACTGCCCTTCCTCAACCTGGACCCGCAAAGCAGCGACCCGGTGGCCGAGGCCGAAACAGGCGAGGTCGCAGGCGACGAGACGCCACCTGAGACCGAGGTCGAGGCTGGGACCGGTATGACCTGGACCACGGCCGAGGCTGCGCTGGAGGCGGCAGAAGCGGTCAACGAGGTGCAAACTCTGTCCCTGGCCATCGATCCCAGCTTGGGTCTGGGCAGTGAGCGCAGTTTCAAGCTGGCACTGGGCAAGAGCAAGGTCACCGATGCGATTGAAGTGCTGCCCCTGGGCGGCACGGCAACGGCCGAGCAGCAGCAGCTCACGGTGCTGCAGTCCGATGTGAACAAGCGCTTTGCGCTCAAGATCGGTACCTGGACCTCGTCCGACATTATTTACTCGGGCAACCCCGAGTTCGACGCCAAAAAAATCGCAGACGAGCTGGCCAAGCATCCCGACATCAAGAGCGCCAAGGTGCGCTTCGGCACCGACGCGCAAAGCCGGCGCACCTTCACCATCGACTATGTCACCGAGGCTGCAGCCTCGCCCAATGTGGCGAAATTACAGGTGCTTCTGCCCAGCAACGCCGGCAAGCTGGCCTTTGCAACAAGCACGCTGCGTGACGGCAGTGCCGCGAGCAGCGCGGCAAGCCAGATTGCGCTGATCCAGGCCGCGCTCGACAAGACCTTTGGCAAGGACCTGATCACCGTCAGCGCCGGCGCCCAGGGCCGCTACCTGCTCACCATGGCTGGCCGCTATGCCCATACCAACCTCGATCAGCTGCAAGTGAGCGAGGCAACCCCCGGCGTGAAGGCCAGCACCTCCACCCAGACCGAGGGCAAGGCCGCGACCGGTCCGAGCTACCTCATTGATTTGCAGGCCGAAGCTGATCAGACCCTGTTCGATTTGCGCTTGACCATCGCGGGTGTCGAGTACACGGTGGACGATGTGGCCGTCGGTGTGACGGCCAGCCAGCTCGCGGCCAAGCTCACCGCAGCGACAGACGATGCGGGCAAGACCCTGCTTGAAAACGGCATCCAAAAACCCACGGTCAAGCTTGGCAGCGAGTCGGGCCAGTGGGTGGTGGCCTTTGCCGCCGGCACGTCCGAGGTCGAGATCCAGACCACCTTGAAGAAGGCTTCGCCTGAAGAAGGGGACACGGACACAGGAACCGATACAGGCACAGACACTCCCGCTGAGCTTGAGTGGGTCGATGCGACGCAGATGGTCGCCCGCGTCGAGGGCGTCTCCGAGCTGCAGGTGCTCGATTTGAACGTGGCCCCCGAGTCGCTAGGACCCGACTCGGTCTTCAGCCTGGCGCTGGGCAAGACCAAGCTCACCGACCCGATCCCACTGCTCAGCCTGGGTGAGGCGAGCGATGAGCAGCAAGTGCTCAAGATCATCAACACCCAGGCCAATGCCAACAAGCGTTTTGTGCTCAAACTGGGTGACAAGACCTCGGCGCCGCTGAACTTTGCCGCAGACCCTGTCAAGGACGCCGAGACCCTGCGCGTGGCGGTGGCTGGGCTGCTCGGGGTCACGGCGCCCAAGACCGGCGGGCCGATCTCGGTGACCTGGAGCACGTCCAGCAACGTCAGCACCTTCACCATCAGTTTCAGCGGTAAGCTGGCAGCGCTAGACATAGCCCAGATCACGGCCGAGCGGGTGCCGGTGGCCAGTGCCAGTTTGGCACCCAACACCTTGCTCTTTAACGCCCAGACGCTGGCGCAGGGAAACCCGGGCTATACCCGCGAGGACCAGGCCGCGCTGATCCAGACCGCACTCGACACGACTTTTGGCGAGGGCCAGATCACGGTGTCGGTGGCCGAAGACGGCAGCTACTTGCTGGCCATGAACGGGCGCTACGCCAATGCCAACGTCGAGCAGATGCGCGTCATCACCGACGCGGCTGCGGCTGCGTTTGCTCAAGGGCAGGTCAGCACCCTGCGCGAGGGCAGCAGCTTGCCCACCAACCAAGGCTACAGCGTCACCTTCAAGAAGCAGTTTGGCGAGCAGCGCTTTCAGCTTTATGTGAGCGGCCAAAAAGACTTGCCGGACACGCCCGCTTATTTCAACTGGGCCGAGAACCCGGCCAACACCCTTAGCGACCTCAAGGCCGAGTATGTGCGGGTGCTCAACTCGCCGCAGGCGAACATTCAAGCGGTCATCGGTGAGGGCAAATTCGTCACCGCCGACGACATCCAGGTCACGCGCGACACCAGCTACACGGGCACAGGCAACCGCTACCAGGTCGAGCTGGTGGGCCAGCTGGCGGGCAAGAGTGTGCCCACGCTGCGCATGAGCTCGGAGAAACTGTCCTACAGCTTCATCTCCAGCCAGACCGGCTCCAGCCGCACCGACGAGACCCAGCGCATCGACATCGCGCACCGCGGCTCGGGCACTTTCACTTTGAGTTTGAACCACGAGGACCAGACCTACACCACTGACGCACTGGAGTTGGGCGCAAGCGAGCAGCAGGTGCAGGCCGCTTTGAATCGGGCTCTGGGCGATGTGGGCAGCGTCACCGTCACCGTGCCCGCAGAAGGCAGCTACCTGGTCGTCTTCGGCGGTGCGCTGGCTGGTCAGAATCTGGACGCGCTCACGGTGGTCACCACTTCAGACCCGGCCCGCTTCATCCAGACCGAGCAGCAAGGCCAGCGCGGCGTGGGCGCAAGCTATGCCATCGACTTGCAGGCGCCTGAAGGCACGACCGAGTTCCATGCTCAGATCGAGCTCAACGGCGTGGTCTACACCGTCGAGTCATTGGAGCTGGGCTTGACCGCTGCGCAGCTGCGCACGCAGTTGCTGGGCGCCCAGTCCGAAGAGGGCGAGGCGCTCGATGCCTCTGGCCTCACACTCACTGTCAAGGCCGGCGAGGGGGCTGGCCAGTGGACGGTGTCCTTTGGCATGACGAGCGAGGGCCTGACCGCCTCAGGCCTGCGCACGGCCCTGATCGCGCCTGATGAAGAGGCACCCGCCGTGCCCGAGATAGACGTGCCCGCTGAGCCCGTGAAGGGCGCGATGGCCGTGGGCGGCCTGGTGGTGCGCAACGATGTGCGCGCCGTGGCCCAGGCCTACATCCGCTTTGCCCAGCTCACTGCCGGATCGGTC
>Ga0209550_10000542_pt1 | contig 35825 bp, 33 predicted proteins | sample LauGreSuBDMM15SN_2_FD_187567 | JGI IMG/M metagenome (GOLD analysis project Ga0209550, IMG submission 187567) | Freshwater lake microbial communities from Lake Michigan, USA - Su13.BD.MM15.SN (SPAdes) (version 5) | ecosystem: Environmental > Aquatic > Freshwater > Lake | place: Lake Michigan... | reverse complement strand
GGACATGACCGCCCCGGTCACGCAGACCGCCGCAGGCAGCGGCGCCATGCGCGTGCAATTCGTGCTGCCCAAGTCCGTGACGCTGGAGACCGCCCCCGAACCGCTGGATGCGCGCGTTCAATTGCGCCAAGTGCCGGCCAGCCAGTGGGCCGTCATTCGCTACTCAGGCTCCTGGTCGCAGGGCAACTACGCAGAGCAACTCGCGCTGCTCAAGGCCACGCTGGACAAAGAAGGCGTGGCCACCCAGGGCGAGCCCGTGCTGTCGCGCTACAACGCGCCCTTCACCCCGCCCTTTTTGCGGCGCAACGAGATTTGGCTGGCGCTGCGCTGAGGAGCAAGGGCTGCGGTGCGGAATCAGCCGCTCCAGCTGCCCCTCGGCCCAGTGTGCGGCAAAGTAGGCAATTTGCGGCTTGAAGGCCGAAACAGGTCGGCCGTGGCGTCGACGATGGCGGCGCAAAAGTCGTAAATCTTGTTGGCGTCGCCCTTGAGCCGCCCCTGAAAGCGCGTGAGTCCAGGCCCACGCACAACATCAATTGGTTTTGGCGCTCGGCGGCGGCCAGCATGGCAAGAAAAGTCATGCGGGAGTTGCAGGGAGCGGTCGAGCAGCTGAGGCTGCTTGTGTCACGCGGGTCCCGCCATGGGGATCAAACTGGCGCGCCGCGGCGGCGCTCACTCAGGCTGTATGCCCGCCTCGCGCATGAGTTCGAGCCACTGCACTTGGTCGCGCTGCATGCGCCTGCCCATCTCTTGGGCGCTCATGGGTTCCGGGTCGGTGGCCAGGGCCGCGAGCTGGCGCAATGTCTCGGGGGCGGCCAGCACTTTGGCTGCAGCTTGGCTCAATTTGTCGACCACCTGGGGGGATGTTCCCATGGGCGCCACCAGGCCTATCCAGGTGACCAATTGCGTGCCAGGGAACACTTCGGCCAAGGTTGGCACCTCGGGCGCTGCTGTGGCGCGCCGCGCCCCGGAGATGGCGAGCGCGAGCAGCTTGCCTGACTTGAGGTGGGGCACACCGTTGCTCACGTCCACGATGGCCGCAGGCACTTGCCCGCCCAACAGGTCGGTGAGGGCTTGAGGGGTGCCCTTGTAGGGAATGCCTGAAAACTTCAGCCCACTGACTTTGGCCAGTTGCGCCAGAGCCACCTGCGCGCTAGCTGAGCCGTAAGCCACGGCCAGCGGCTGTGTTTGTTTGGCGGCGTGGGCCAAAAATCCCTTGAGGTCTTGCGCTGCAAAGTCAGCCCGCACCATGAACATCATGGAGGTGGCCGCCACCCCAGCTACTGGCGCAAAGTCCTTGATCGGGTCATAGGGCAGCGACTTGTACAGACCCACGTTGGCCGCCAGCGTGGTGCTCGAGCCTGCCAGCAAGGTGTAGCCGTCGGCCTTGGCGCGGGCGACAAACTGGGTGCCGATCACGCCATTGGCGCCTGCCCGGTTGTCGATCACCACCGGCTGGCCCAGCTCTTTTTGCAGGGCCACTGCAATGGGCCGAATCACGTTATCCGTGTAACTGCCAGGCCCGTAAGGCACAACGATGCTGACAGCCCGCGCAGGGTAATCCTGGGCCGCGGCAAGATTGGCCAACAACATGGCCATGCCAGCGAGGATGCGCAGGGAAGATGCGATGCATAAATCAGTTGTCCTCATCTCAGCCTCCTGTGCGTGGGACCTGGGCCCCACAATCGAGCAAATAAAATTCATTGTGAGGCAATCTCAGGCAGTACAACAACTCACTTGAGTGGAACGACTGTTCACGCCCACTGAACATCGAGGTCAGCGCCCTCTCTTTGTGCTCGCCGCACTGAAGAATCGCTCAGATTATTTGACTTGCGCCCGCCTGCTGTGCCGTCCTAGCATGCGCTGTGCGCGCTCAGGCACCAGGCCCAAGCTTTGAGCCCCAGCGCCTTTGCAGCGACACGCGCCCAACCAGGAGTTTCGGGAATGATTCGATACGACGTGCAAGATGCGGTTGCGCAGATCTTGCTGGACCACCCGCCAGTCAACGGCCTGACGCCCGAGCTGCTGGACCTGCTGATGGCCCGCTTGCGGCAAGCCGGCAGCGACCCGCAGGTGCGCGCCATCGTGCTGGGCAGCGCCGTGCCCGGGCGCTTTTGCGGCGGGCTGGACCTGCCCAAATTCCACGCCGGCTCACCGGCCGACAAGCATGCGGTGGTCCACAAGCTGTACTTTGAGCTCTTTGATGTGCAGTCCAGCCTGCCCAAGCCCGTGATAGGCGCCATCACCGGTGCGGTGCGCGGCGGCGGCATGTCGGTGGCCATCACCTGCGACTTGCTGGTGGCCGCGCAGGACTCGACCTTTGGCTATCCGGAGCTTGAAGTCGGCCTGCTGCCCTCCATCCATTTCAATCATTTGCACCGCCTCGTCGGGCGCTACCGCGCTTTTGACCTGTTGTTCACTGGCCGCGTGTTCAGCGCGCAAGACGCGCTCGAGCTGGGTCTGCTCAGCCACACTGCGCCTGCCGACGCGGTACTGGCCAAGGCGCATGAACTGGCTGCGGTGCTGGCCGCCAAGTCGCCCCAGCTGATGCGCCTGGGCAAAGCCGCTTTTGTGCGCGCCACCGACCAGGGCTACCGCCAGGCCGCAGGCAGCGCGGTGGACCTGGTCTCCACGGTGCTGGGCACCCCCGACAGCATCGAAGGCTTGGCCGCTTTTGCTGAAAAGCGCAAGCCCAAGTGGAGCAACACTTGAGCGGCCTGCCTGCGCTCCACGGGCTGCGCGTGCTCGACCTGTCCCGGGTGCTCGCCGGTCCCATGGCCGCGCAGGTGCTGGCCGATCTGGGCGCCGATGTGATCAAGATCGAGCGGCCCGGCAGTGGCGACGACTCGCGCCAGTGGGTGCCGCCCACCATGGTGGACTCGCCGGCCACCCCGCACGACGAATCGGTCTATTTCTGGGCCAGCAACCGAGGCAAGCGCTCGGTGACCGCCGACATCGCCCAGTCTGAAGGCCAGGCCCTCATCAAGCGCCTGGCCGGCCAAGCCGACGTGCTGATTGAAAACTACAAAGTCGGCTCTTTGGCGCGCCACGGGCTCGATGACCAGAGCCTGCGCGCGCTCAACCCCAAGCTGGTGTATTGCTCCATCACCGGCTTTGGCCAGACCGGGCCTTACCGCGAGCTGCCCGGCTACGACACCATCGCGCAGGCCATGGGCGGGCTGATGAGCGTCACCGGCAACGGCGAGGCGCAAGCGGGCGCGGGTCCGCGCAAGACCGGGGTGGCCGTGGTCGACCAGATGACCGCGCTCTACTCGGTGATCGCCATCTTGGCGGCGCTGCGCGAGCGCGAGTCCTCAGGCCTGGGCCAATCCATTGACATGGGCTTGCTGGACGTGCAGGTGGCCTCGCTCACCAACGTAGGCATGGGCTACCTGGCCACGGGCAAGGTGCCGCGCCGGCTGGGCAACCGTCTGGCGACGGTGTATCCCAGCGACAACTTTGCCTGCAGCGATGGCGAGCTCATGCTCATCGTGGGCAACGACGAGCAGTTCCGGCGTTTTTGCACGGCCATGGAACTGCCGGCCCTGGCGCAAGAACCCAGGTTTGCCCGCAACGCCGACCGCCAGCAACATGTCGACGAGCTGGACCCGCTGCTGCGTGCGGCCTTTGCCAGCCGCACGGTGGCCGACTGCAGGGCCAGGCTGGACGCCGCTGGCGTGCCGGCCGCGCCCATCAACGACATGGCGCAGGTGTTCAGCGACCCCCAGGTGCTCGCGCGCGGCATGGTGCAGCCGGTGAGCCGGCCCGACGGCAGCTCAGCGCGGGTGCTGGCCAACCCCATCCGCCTGTCACGCTCTGCCTTGCGGCCGGTGCAGCGCCCCCCCTTGCTGGGCGAGCACAACGCCGACGTGGCGCAGGGCTGGCCGGCCGCCCCAACGGCTTAAATTGCGCTGCCTTTTTTTGTAAAGCGAGATTGGAGACCGCCATGGAGATCAAACGAATTGCTGGCGCATTAGGCGCCACCCTCACCGGCATTGACCTGTTGGAGCCGCCCTCGCCTGAGAGCATCGCCGCCTTGCGCGCAGCCTGGCTGGCACACAAAGTGATTTTCCTGCCCCGCCAGCCCCTGAGCCCAGCGCAGTTCCTGCGCTTTGCCAAAGCGGTGGGCCAGCCCGTGGAGTACCCCTTTGTCAAAGGCATAGAGGGCTTTCCCGAGATCATCGAGGTCAAAAAGCTCGAGCACGAGCGCATCAACTTTGGCGGTGTCTGGCATTCCGACACCACTTACCTAGAGGAGCCGCCCATGGGCACCATGCTTCTGTCCAAGGTCATCCCGCCCTATGGCGGCGACACGCTGTTTGCCAACCAGGTGGTCGCGTATAAGGCGCTGTCAGACACCATGAAGCGGCTGCTTGATGGCTTGGTGGGCGTGTCCAGCTCGGCCAAGGCCGATGTGTCTAAAACGCGCGAAGACCGCCTGCGCAGCGACGGCAACGACACGGCGCCCAAGGAATTTAATGCGCGCCACCCGGTGGTGCGCACCCACCCTGAAACCGGTGAAAAAGCCTTGTACGTCAATGTGGCGCACACCGCTGGCATCGAAGGCCTGACCGACGCAGAGAGCGCACCGCTGCTGAGCTTTCTTTTTGCGCACCAGGTCAAGCCAGAGTTCACCTGCCGCTGGTCCTGGGAGCCGGACTGCATCGCGTTTTGGGACAACCGCAGCGCCATGCACAACCCCGTCAACGACTACCACGGCTTTCGCCGCTTGCTCCAGCGCATCACGCTGGCCGGCACGCGCCCTGTGTGAGAGGTCCGCCCAGCCCTGAGCTGGGCCCCAGACGGCCACACCCACCACCGCCAGATCAAACCGGTCGCTTGCGAATCAGGTATTTCTGCAGCCCATCCATGACCAACTCGCCGCGCTGGTTGTGCATGGTCGATCGCAAGGTCAACACGCCGGTGGATCGGTTGGGCAGCAGCTCGCTCACTTCAAGCGCCGGATAAACCGTGTCACCCACAAACACCATGCCCAGGAAACGGCTGCTTTGCTCAATAAATCCTTTGAGCGAATCCTCCACGTAATAGGCGAACAAGCCAGCGCCGCCGCAGGTTTGCGCCAGCAGCTGAAAACCGTGGGCCAGCATGTGGGGCATGCCACGGGTCCGGCAATACTCCACGTCATAGTGCACAGGGTGGTTGTCGCCACTGGCCATTTGAAAGGCAGCGAACACACCATCGGTCATGGTCCGCGAGGGCAGCACAAAGCGCTCGCCTATGCTGAAGTCCTCGAACCACTTGGTTTCTACGAGGCGGTGCTTGCGGGGATCGAAGTTCGGGTCTGTGGTCATGTCCAAGGGATTAATATGGTGATGAACGTGTGCGTGTGATTGCGCGCCAGGGCCAATTTGGGCTTGAGGGGTGGGCCCGTCAGGCCAGCTGATTGGGCGTCAGCACAATCCGGCCTATGGATTTGCCTTGCTCCAGATCAGCAAGCGCCTCATTGACTTCGCTCATGGGCCGGCGCGTCAGGGGAATCCCCGGCAACTGCCCTTGGCGGGAATACTCGACCAGCTCCTTGAGCTCGTCCAGGGTGCCCACATGGGAGCCGCGCACCGTGAGGTTGCGCGGCGACAGCAGGGGCAGCGCAATCTCGAGGCTGCCGCCCATCAAACCCACGATCACGATCACCGTGCCCTTGACGGCCACCGCCATGGCCAAGGACGCGGTTTGGCCACTGCCCACAAAATCAATGACGCCGCGAATGGGGCCGCCCGCCGCCGCCTTCAAGGCTGCCGCGGTGTCGGGGCTGCGGTTGTCAAAAATGACATCGGCCCCTTGCGCCTGGGCGGCCTGCAGTTTCACCGGATCGATGTCGGCCACCACCAAGCCGGCCCGGGTCACCAGGCGGGCGGCGGCCAGCGCCGACAGGCCCAAACCGCCCGCGCCTATCAACAAAATGCGGTCCGTGGGCTTCATGGGTGGCATTTTCTTCAAGGCGCCAAAGGCGGTCAGCCCCGAGCAGGCCAGCGTGGCGGCGGCATGCACATCCAGCGTGCCAATGTCGATCAGGTAGCGGGCGTCGGGCACCAACACGTACTCGCTGAAGCCGCCATCGGCTTTGGCGCCCAGGCTGCGCTGGGCTTCGCAATCGGTGTCGCGCAGGTCCTGGCAGGCCTCGCAGACGCCGCAGCCTATCCAGGGGTAGACCAGCACCTGGCGACCCGTCCAGGCGGGGTCCACGTCGGCGCCCACTTGGGCCACGCTGCCCGCGATTTCATGGCCCAAGGTCATGGGAATCTTGGCGCCATACTGCGCGGCGGTCAGGCGTTTGTTGCCGCCCAGGTCGAAATAGCCGTCGCGCAAATGGATGTCGCTGTGGCACAGCCCGGCCGCCTGCACCTTGACCAGCACCTGCTTGCCCTGGGGCACCGGCTGCGCCACCTGGCGCGCTTGCAGGGGCTGGCCCCAATCCACAATTTGATAGCTCTTCATGGTGTCTGCAAAAATCCAAAAACCCATCCTAGCCAGCCGGGCCCTGCGCCACAAGTGGGATTTGCTGAAGCCTTGTTCAGCTTTCCCATCCCGCCGCCCTGGGGCGCCGGCTGATGTGGGGCCGTGAACGATGCTTCAGTTAATGTGAATTCACGCTGGTGTTCAAAATTCAGAGAATGCCTTAGCCCAAGTTCTTGTGTCGCGCACTGCGATGGACCCCTTTTTTTCAGACCCAGCCACCATGCGAACAGACCCAGAACCCTTTGAGTTGGCCCACCCCAACAGCTTTTACATCGGTGGGCAATGGACCCCTCCCTCAGGCTCTGGCCGGATCTTGGTGACCCATTCGGCCACCGAGGCGCATTTTTTGAGCGTGCCCGAGGCCCAAGAAGCCGACATGGACGCGGCCGTGGCCGCTGCCAGAGCCGCCTTTGACACCGGCCCCTGGCCGCGCATGACGCCCCACGAGCGTGCGTTTTACATGCGCGCCTTGGCCGATGAACTCGACCGCCGCAGCGACGACCTGGCCCGGGTCTGGACCACCGAGTCGGGCGTGGTTCACAGCGCTGCACGGGTCACCGCCAAGACCCTGGGCGATGCCTACCGTTTTTATGCCGGGCTGGCCGACACCTTCCCCTTCATTGAGCAGCATGTGCCCAAGGGCGGAGGCCATTTTGGCCTCTTGGTGCGCGAGCCGGTGGGCGTGGCGGCGGCCATCATTCCGTGGAACGGGCCTTTGCGGCTGATGACCTACAAGCTGGCGCCCGCGCTCATGGCCGGCTGCGCGGTGATTCTCAAAGCCTCGCCCGAGGCGCCCAGTGCGCCCTACATCATGGCCGAGGTCTGCCATGCGGCCGGCCTGCCACCGGGCGTGTTGAATGTGCTGACCGCCGACCGCCAGGTCTCGGAGTACCTGGTGCGCCACCCCGGCGTGGACAAGGTGTCTTTCACCGGCTCCACCCAAGCGGGCAAGCGCATTGCCTCGGCCTGCGCGGAACGCATCGCACGCGTCACCCTGGAGTTGGGTGGCAAGTCGGCGGCCATTGTGCTGGACGACTACGACCTGGACCTGGTGGCCCAGTCGCTGTCCAAAAGCGCCACCTACCTGACCGGGCAGGCCTGCTCCTCACTGACGCGGGTCATCGTCTCTCGCCATCGCCAAGCGCAGTTGCTCGAAGCCATGGCGCATCACTTTGGCCAGATCCAGGTGGGCGACCCCTTCGATGCCGCCACCGGTATGGGCCCGCTGGCCACCGCCAAGCACCGCGAGCGGGTCGAGGGCTACATGGCCAGGGGCTGCGAGGGCGGTGCCAAGCTGGTCACCGGCGGCAAGCGCCCGGCCCATGCCCCGCGCGGCTACTTTGTGGAGCCCACGGTCTTCGGCGATGTGAGCAACGACGCCGTCATTGCGCGCGAAGAAATTTTCGGGCCCGTGCTGTCGGTGATTCCAGTGGACTCGGAGCAAGACGCCGTGCGCACCGCCAACGACTCGGTCTACGGCCTCAACGCCTCGGTGTTCACCCATGACGCCGAGCGGGCCTACGCCGTGGCGCGTGAACTGCGCACCGGCACGGTGGGGCACAACGCCTTTCGCAGCGATTTCAGCATCGCTTTCGGCGGCTTCAAGCAATCGGGTCTGGGCCGCGAAGGTGGCGTCGAAGGCTTGTTGCCCTACCTTGAAAGCAAGACCTTGGTCCTCGACGAGTTGCCCGCTTTCCTCAGGCCCGCCCGCTAAGCGCTCAGCACCTGCCGGCACATCTCCACAAAGCGCTGAGAGGCGGTGGACAGGGCGTGCCCCCGCAGTGAAATGACCGCCACCGTGCGCGACAAAATGGGCCGCACCAGGTGGACGACTTTGAGCGTGGTCTGCCTCGGCACAGCCACCTTGGGAAGAATGCCCACCCCCAGGCCCGCCTCCACCATGGCCGCCATGGTGCTGACATGGGTGAAGTCGTAGTTTCTGGCGATCTGCAGCCGGTTTTTTTGCAAGACCGCGTCCAACTGCTGCTGCAGCTGCGAGGAGCCCAGCATCAAGATGGACGGCGACAGCTTGACCAATTCGCGCAAGGACACCTCATTTTTCGCGCCCAGGGGATGGTTGTCGGGCACCAGCGCCACATACGGGTCTTCGAACAAGGAGATGCATTCAAACTCCCCGGGCTTGTCAGGCAGCGGGCCAATGCCAAAGTCCACCTCGCGCTTGCGAATGGCTTCGAGCATCTCGGGCTGCGCCTTTTCTCGGATGCCCACAGAGATGCCCGGGTAGGTGTGGGCAAAGTCGGTCACCAAAGCCGGCAAGCGTGTGCTGGCCACGGTGGGCACGCAGGCAAAAATCAAGTTGCCTTGTTGGGCGTTGGCCGCCTGCTCGATGCTCAGCAGCGCCGCGTCAATTTCGGCCATGGCCTTGCGCGTGCTGACCATCAGCTTTTGGCCCTCGGGGGTCAGAATCACTTTGCGGGTGGTCCGCTGCAGCAAGGTCACGCCCAGGCGCTCTTCAAGCTGCTTGATTTGCATGCTGACGGCAGGCAGTGAAATATGGGTTTGATCGGCCGCTTTGCGAAAACTTTCATTTTCAGCGACCGCCAAAAAGGTGGATAAAACCTTGAGGTTCACCCGCATGTGCAGTTCCTTTGAACAATGGCTCAGATTATTTGGCTTGTGGTCTGGGCCTCCCACGCCTAGGATGGATTGAGGCTTGGACAGTGCAACGACAGGAGCAACAATGGCAACCCGCAAGCAAAAAAAGATCAAGACCGACATAGGCTGGAGCGACGCCAAAAGCATCACCCTCTTCGGCAAAGACTTTAGCAGTGAAATTTTGGGCCACCTCAACCTGGGGGACATGGGCTTTTTGGAGCTCACCGGCCGTTTTCCCAACCCGGCCGAATCCAGAATGTTCAATGCCATGGTGGTCACGCTGGTCGAGCACGGCATCACCCCCAGCGCCTTGGTCGCCCGCCTGACCTACCTGGGCGCGCCCGAGTCCTTGCAAGGGGCTGTGGCCGCTGGCTTGAACGGCTTGGGCACGGTGTTTGTGGGCAGCGTCGAGGGCGCTGCCAAATTGCTCTATGAGGCCATGCCCGTGCGGCAAGACCAGCCCGACCTGCAGGCCCTGGCCGCCAAGGTGGTCGACGACTTCAGAAGCCGCCGCGCCATCGTGCCCGGCATTGGCCATCCGTTTCACAAACCCATAGACCCGCGCACGCCGCGCCTCAAGCAAATTGCCGCCGAAACCGGCTTTGACGGCCCCTACTTTCAGCTCATGGATGCGGTGGCCACACGGGCCAGCGAGCTCACCGGCAAAGACATGCCCATGAACGCGACCGGCGCGGTCGGCGCGCTGTGCTGCGAGATGGGTTTTGACTGGAAAATTTGCCGAGGCCTGGGCGTGATGGCCCGCGCCGTGGGCTTGGTCGGCCACATCCTGGAGGAGTCGCGCGACCCCATGGCCCAGGAAATCTGGTACCGCATTGAAGAGTCCGCCACCGAACACCTGCGCCCCCCCACCCCAGGAGATAAGGCATGAAGCCCGGATTTGTCCAAGATAAAGTGGTGTTGGTGACAGGCGCCGGCGGCGGCATTGGCCGCGAGTTTGCGCTGGCGCTGGCGCGCGAGGGCGCCAAGGTGGTGGTCAACGACCTGGGCGCCTCGCTGGACGGCCAGGGCCGCGACAGCAAGCGGGCCCAGCAGGTGGTCGATGAAATCACCGCCACTGGCGGCCAGGCCATTGCCAACGGCGACAGCGTGGCCGACTGGGATGCCGCCGCGCGCATGGTGCAGCTGGCCGTGGACACCTACGGCAGGCTCGATTGCGTGATCAACAACGCCGGCATCTTGCGCGACCGCTTTTTCTTCAACATGAGCAAGGACGATTGGCACCAGGTCATAGACGTGCATCTGCACGGCACGTTTTACGTCTCGCGGGCGGCAGCCACCCATTTCAAGGCCCAGCAGTCGGGCTCTTACATTCACATGGTCTCCACCTCCGGCCTGATTGGCAATTTGGCCCAAGCCAACTACTCGGCGGCCAAGCTGGGTATGGTGGCGCTGTCCAAATCGATCGCCATGGACATGGCCAAATTCAATGTCCGCTCCAACTGCGTCTCGCCCTTTGCCTGGAGCCGAATGATCAGCTCCATCCCCACCGACACCCCCGAGCAGCAGGCCCGGGTGGAGCGTTTGCAGAAGATGGAGACTGCCAAGATCGCGCCCTTGGCGGTCTACCTGGCCAGCGACGCCGCAGCAGGCGTGAGCGGTCAGGTGTTTGCGGTGCGCGCCAACGAATTGTTTTTGATGAGCCAAAGCCGGCCCGTACGCGCCATGCACACCGATCAAGGATGGACGCCCGAGTCCATTGCCAACCGGGCCATGCCGGCATTCAAGCCGTCCTTTTACAAACTGGACCGCTCGCAAGACGTGTTTGACTGGGACCCGGTTTAAGCGCTCGCCATGATCAGTGCACAAGCCCTGCTGGCGCGCCAGTTTCCGGCCATTGAGCAAAGCTACAGCTCCAAAGACGCCATCTTGTACGCGCTGTCGCTGGGCTATGGCTCAGACCCTGTGGACCCGCAGGAGCTGCCCTTTGTCTACGAAAAAAACCTGCGCGTGGTGCCCGCCATGGCCGCCGTGCTGTGCTCACCGGGCTTTTGGCTGGGCGAGCCCAGCCTGGGCGCCAACACGGCCATGATCGTGCACGCGCAGCACGCCATTGAGTTTTTGCAGCCCCTGGCCCCTGCAGCCAGCTTGCGCGGCACCACGTCTGTGCTGGAGGTGATAGACCGGGGTGTGGGCAAGGGCGCCATGGTCATCACCGAGCGGCTCCTGACAGACCTGGCCACCGAGCAGGTGGTGGCCCGCATTGTTCAGCACACGCTGTGCCGGGGCGACGGCGGCTTTTCTGGCGTGGCGCCTGCGCTGGGGCCACCCAGGCAGCGGGCGGCTGACGAGAGCACCGCGCCCGATTGGAGCGTCAGCCTGCCCACCTTGCCGCAAGCGGCTTTGCTCTACCGTTTGCATGCAGACCTCAACCCCCTGCATGTGGACCCCGAGGTGGCCCGCCAAGCAGGTTTTGACAGGCCCATATTGCATGGTTTATGCACCTACGGCATGGTGTGCCGGGCGGTGGTGCAGGCCTGCCTGGGCGGTGATGCCGCGCGCATGCACAGCCTGGCGGGCCAATTCACCGCGCCCGTGGTGCCTGGCGACACCTTGCAGATCGATATTTGGAAGGGCCCTACCCAAGGCGGCCGTTGCACCTTGAAGATTCGCTGTTCGGTGCCGGCCCGGCAGGTGGTGGCCTTCGCCAATGGGGCCGCCGTGGTCAGCCAGTGAGCCTGGCCTGGCAGCGCCACCCCAAAGCGCAGCGCAGGCCGTGACCTCTGCGCCCACCGTGCGTTTACTGCGGCGCGATGCCCGCTTGCACCATCAATTGCAACCAGCGGGGGTTGTCAGCGCGCATGCGCTCTTGCAGCTGCTTGCTCGAGAGCGACAACACCGAGGTGTTGAGGGTCTGAAACTGCGCCCTCACTTCTGGGCTGGCCATGGCCTTTTGAAAGGCCGCATCTAGCCTGTCCACCACGGCCGCCGGCGTGCCGGCAGGCGCTTGCACGGCAATGATGGTCTCCAGCGCCCCTGTGGGCAGGGAGAAGGTTTCTTGCAAGGTGGGCACCTGCGGCGCGCTGGGCGAACGGCTGCTCGCGGAGATGGCCAGGGCGCGAGCCTTTTGTGCGTTGACCTGCGCCATGCCGCTGCCAATATCGACCACGGCCACCTGCACCTGGCCGCCCAGCAGGTCGGTGATGGCCTGCGGAATGCCCCGGTAACTGACTGCCACCGGCTCGCTTTGGGTCACCGACGCAAAAAGCGCCACCGCCACCTGGCCGCTGGGCGAGCCATAGGCCATGCTGACGGCCTGCTTGGCCGCTTTGGCCTGAGCGGCCAACTCGGCCATGCTTTTGAGTGGGGACGCTTGCGGGACCAAAAACATCATGGCCGTGGACCCCAGCCCCGCCACCGGCACAAAGCTGTCCATGGGGTCATAGCTCAGGGTCTTGAACAAGCCCTTGGCCACAAACATCACCGACGAGCCCATCAGCAAGGTGTAGCCGTCGGGTTTGGCATTGGCCACATGGGCCGCGCCTATCGTGCCTTGCGCGCCCGCCCGGTTGTCCACCAGCACCGGCTGGCCTATGGACTCCGACAAGGCCTTGGCCACGGCGCGCGTGACGTTGTCGGTCACCGAGCCGGCCGGAAAGGGCGCGACCAAGGTGATGGGCCGCGATGGAAAGTCCTGCGCAGCGCCAGGCAGGGCCCACAGCAGCGTGAGGGCAGGCAACAAAGCGCGCAAAAAGGGCTTGAACATGGGGCAAAGTCTCCAAAAACGGTGGTCTCTTAGCCTAGCGCAAACACCTGCGGGCCATTCATTGAATTTTCTGAACCACTGTTTCGCGCTGCCTGGCCCTTGTGCGCTGCTCCCGCTCAGGCGATGGTGGTCACCAGTGTGCCGATTTGCTCAATGCTCACTTCAATCCGGTCCTGGGCCGACAGCCACAGCGGCGGCGTGCGAAAAGCGCCTATGCCTGCGGGCGTGCCGGTGGCCAGCACATCGCCGGGCTCCAGCGTCATGTACTGGCTCAGGTAGGCCATCAACGTGGCCACCGGAAACAGCATGTCGGCGGTGGTCGCCGACTGCATCAGTTGGCCGTTGAGCCGGGTGGTCAACTGCAGCGCCTGGGGATTGGCAATGTCGTCCGGGGTCACCAGGCTGGGACCCAGCGGGCAAAAACCGTCCATGCTTTTGGCAAAAGTGGTTTGCGGCGGCGTGATGTCAAACTGGAACTCGCGGGCGCTCAGGTCGTTGAGCAAGGTGTAGCCGGCCACATGCGACAAAGCCTGCTCGGCGCTCACCTGATGAACAAAGCTGCCCACGACCACGGCCAACTCGCCTTCGAAGTCAAACTTGTGCACCGCCTCAGGCTTGGCCACGGTGGCCCCAGGTGCGGTCACCGAGGAAGGCATTTTGAAGATGATGCGCGGCTTTTCAAACGGGGCCACCCCGGTTTCTTTGGCATGGTCGGCGTAGTTGCGGCCGACGCCCACAATTTTTCCCGGCCGCGCAATCGGCGCGAGCAGCCGCAAGCCAGCCAGCGGCAGGCGCTCGGTCTGCGGCGCGGCCAGCCGCTCGCGCACCTGCGTGGCCAGCCGCTCGCGCGCGGGCGCGCCAGCCTGTGCCCAGCGCATCAAGCCTGTGCTGGCAGGCTCTATGCCGCGCGCGTACAGAGCGGCGGTGTCCACCGGCAGTTGCTGGACCAAGTCGCTGACATCCACCACCGACCCTCCATCCGCCACACCGGTATGGCGGCGACCCGCCAGGTCAAAAGCCAGGAATTTCATACCGTCCTCAAGCCGCGAGCGCCGCGCTGCGGGGCTGGCCCGTGCGGTCAAAAAACCGGCTCGCCGCCACTTGGCAGCGCTGAATGTAGCGGTGCTCGGTGGGCAGGTAGTCGGCCACGGCGTTGTGGATGGTGCCCATGTTGTCCCACATCAGCACATCATGCTCTTCCCATTGGTTGGCAAAGCGAAACTCCGGGCGCAGCTGGTGCTCAAACAAAAAGGCCAAGACCTCGTCGCTGTCTTGCTGCGCCAGCTGATCAATGCGCATCGCGTAGCCGGGGTTGGCGTAAAGCACCGTCTTGCCGGTGATGGGGTGGGTCAGGAACAGCGGGTGTGAGACGGGCGGCTTGGCCAGGCGCTGCGCCTCGGTCAGCGGTGGGCGCTGGCTGCCGCGCTCGCGGCGCATCTTCTCCCAGAACTTGTTGAAGTCGTGGGTCGCCGTCATGCCTTGCAGCCTGACTTTGAGCTCACCTGGCAAAGCCTCGTAGGCCGCATGCATGTTGGAAAACTCGGTGTTGCCCAAGGATTGGCCATCGCGCCTGGGGATGCGGGTGCCGTAGAGCACATTGGTGAATGCAATCTGGCGGCTGTAGGACATGTCGGTGTGCCAGTCCTGGCCGGCGTCGGCCAGGCCCAGCGGCTTGCCGCCCTCGACCATGTTCGACAGGATCATCACGTCCGGCAGGCCAGGGGCCTGGTAGGCATTGGCCACGTTGATCTCCAGCTCACCAAAGCGCGCCGAAAAGTCTCGCAGCTGCTGGGCCGTGAGCGCTTGCTTGGGGTACTTCAACACCCCATGGCGGCCCAAGGCTTGCAGCAAGGTGTGCAGGGTAGGCTCATCGAGCGGCTGGGCCAGGTCCAGGCCTTCCACCCTGGCGCCCAGCGTGGCGCCTGTGGGGATGATGCGCAATGTCATGGTCGGGTCTCCGTGAAAAACAAATTCAGTAGGCCTGCTGCAGCAGCGCCAGGATCTCGCTGGCGTGCGAGACAGGTCGAGGGTTGAAATACAGGCCGCGCTCGCCCATGGTTTTTTGCGCGATCACGGCCAGCGCGTCCTGCGCCACGCCGATGTCGCGCAAGCGGGTGGGCACGCCCAGGGCCGCGCTGGTGTGCGCCACCCAGGCCACGACGTCTTGCCCACCGGGCAGCACGGCCGAGGCTCGCTGCAGCGCCTGCGCCACGTGGGGCCGGTTAAAGGCCAGGGCGTGGGGCAGCAGCACGGCATTGGCCTGGCCGTGCGGCGCGCCCGTGACCGAGCCGATGGCGTGGCACACCGCGTGGTGCAGCGCGGTGCGTGCATTGACCAGCACCAGCCCTGACAGGTGAGCCGCATACAGCAGCTGCGCGCGGGCGTCCAGGTCCAGCGGGTTGGCGTGCACCGCGGGCAGGGCCTGCGCGAAGCGCTGCAGCGCATCCAGGGCCACCAGCTCCGCCAGCGGCGAGCGCTCTAAGGAGTACAGCCCCTCTATGCAATGCGCCACCCCGTTCATGCCGGTGGATAGCATCAGGCTGGCAGGCACTTGCAGGTTGGCCTGTGGATCGAGCAGCACCACCCGGCTGGCCAGTTGCGGGTCGGTGAACAAAAGTTTGGCGCCGTTGGCATCGCGCACGCCCAAGCCGGGTGTGACTTCGGCGCCGGAGGCGGTGCAGGGCACCGACACAATGGGCAGCTTGGGCCGCAGCAGTGTGGGCACATGCAGCTGGCGCGGCGGCGTGAAGCGGCTGGCGTGGTCGGCCAGGCAGCCGCCTTCGGCCATCAACAGGGCCACCGCCTTGGCGGTGTCGGAGCAGCTGCCGCCGCCCACTGCAACCAGGCACTGCACGCCAAACTCAAGGCTGCGCTCGGCCAGTGCTTGGACCAGCGGCACCGAAGAGTGCGCCGGAATGTCGGGCGCCTGCAGCACCTGCAAGCCATCGAGCTGCCGCATCACCTGCGCATGCAAAGCGCTGGCGCGCACACTGGCGCTGCATACCAGCAGCACGCGCTGGGCGCCCAAAAGCGCCAATTCGGCGCGCAGCTCCTCAACCGCGCCCGCGCGAAGAATCGTTTTCATCGCCGGTGTGCGCTGCACAAAGGAGGGCCATTGGCTCATGGGGCTGAAAACTCCATTTGGCGCACCATCTGCTGCTCGGCGATCAGCCAGAGTGTGGACTCGCGCACAAAGGTGGTACTCACCGTGTTCAGGCTGAACAGTTCAGGGCGCTGGCCCTCTAGCTGGCGGTAGGCCGTCATGTAGGCCTCGACCACGGCTTGCTCTGGGCCGCACTCGAGCACCAGAATGTTGCTCAGCGTATGGAACACCCGCATGCCCTGGGGCCGCGCCTGCAGCGCCTGAACGATGGCCTCGTGCCCTTGCAGCCACTGGCCTTGCCGCAGCCAGCGCCCTTGGGGCGTGAACAGCTGGGCCAAGGCCTCGTAGCGACGCGCATCGAGGTGGCTGATGAGGGCATACAGGCATTGGCTCCAATGCCCCAGGTCTTGCGGGGAGGCGGTGACATGACTCATGGCCCCAGTGTAGGAATCGCCGGCGCCCCTTAAGGCCGAGGTTTGATAATCCAAGGTTTCGCAGCAAGAAACAAAGGGGAGCCCATGGACAGACTGCGCTGCTTGCAGGTGTTTGCCGAAGTGGCGCGCTCACAAAGCTTTGTGCGCGCCGCCTGGAAGTTGTCCGTCTCCAAGGCGACGGTCACCAAAAACGTGGCTTGGCTGGAAAACAGCATGGGCTCGCAATTGCTCAACCGCAGCAGCAAACAGGTCACGCTGACCGACGCCGGCCTGCGGGTGCTCGAGAGTGCGCAGGAGCTGCTCGATCGCTACGAGCGCCTGGAGGCCGATGTGCGCGACTCGGTGCACCTGCCGCGCGGCAGCATCCGGGTGGGCACGCCGCCAGCGTTTGGCATCCATCACCTGATGCCTGTGGTGGCTGGCTTTGGCGAGCGCTACCCGGACATCGAAACCACCGTGGTGCTCGACGACGGCCGCATGGACTTGCTGGCCGAAGGGCTGGACTTGTCCATCCGCATCGCGCCGCAGCTCCAAGATGCCTCCTACATTGCCATTCCGCTGATGAAAGCCCCGCAAGTGCTGGTGGCATCCCCTGCCTACCTGGCGCGGGCCGGCCAGCCCAAGGACATCCAGGACCTCAAACGCCACAACTGCCTGGTGCACACGCTCAAGTCCTCGGCGGGCTATTGGCGCTTTGAAGGCTCGCCCCGGCAAGAGGTGCGGGTGCGAGGCACGGTGCGCTCCAACCTTGGCGAGGCGCTCAAAATGAGCGCACTTTTTGGGGCCGGTATTGCGCTGCACCCCTACTACATGGTTTCCGACGAGCTGAGAAGCGGCGCCCTGCAAGTGGTCTTGCCCGAGCACATCCCTGAAGAGTTGGACATTTACGTGGTGTTTTCAACCCGCCGCAACATGCCGGTGCGGGTGCGGGCCTTGCTGGAATTCCTCAAAGCCTGGGCCACCAAGCCCCCGCCCTGGGCGCTGGCGCAGCCAGTGGCTGCTCCAGCGGCGGTGCGCCCGCCCCCTGGCCGGCGCAAGGCGCCTGTCAAGCGCGCTTGATCACTCTGAGCCGCGCTCAGTCCCCCTTGATCTGGGCCGCTGCGATCAGCTGGCCCCAGCGCTGGGCATCGCCCTTGAGCCATTCGCGGTACTCGTCGGGGGAGGAGCCCACCACCACCGCCCCCAGGCCGCGCAGCCGGTCACGCACCTCAGGCTTGGTCAGGGCAGCGCGTATGGCCGTGCTCAGCTTTTGCAGCGCGGGCGCGGGCGTGCCTGCTGGGGCCATGAAGCCCACAGGGCCGACATAGGACTCAAAGCCGGGAAAGCCGGCTTCTGCCATGGTGGGTGCACCAGGAAAGTCGGGGTGGCGCTTTTCGGTGGTCACGCCCAGGATGCGCAGCTTTTTGTCGGCCACATGGCTGGCCACGCCAATCATGGGATAAAACATATAGCTCACCCGCCCGGCCATGACTTCCGTCAGCGCAGGACCATTGCCCTTGAAGGGAATGTGCGTCATCTTGGCGCCGGCGCGCTGAGCCAGCAACTCGGCCGACAGGTGCGCCGAGCCGCCATTGCCGGCCGAGCCGTAGCTCACTTTGCCCGCGTCGGCCTTGGCCGCTTTGAGCAAGTCAGCCAATGTTTGAAAGGGTGAGTCGTGGCTGACCACCAGCAGTTGCGGCAGTACCACGGCCAGGCTCACAGGCGCAAAGTCTTTGGCCGGGTCGTACTTGACCATCCCGGGGTTGAGCAGGGGGTTGACGTTGTGCGAAAGCGTGTTGACGATCAGCGTGTAGCCGTCGGGGGCAGAACGCGCCACCGCCTCGGTGCCAATGTTGCCGTTGGCGCCTGCGCGGTTTTCCACCACCACAGGCTGGCCCAGGGTGGCCGACACCTCTTGCCCCACGATGCGGGCGATCACGTCGGTCGGCCCGCCTGCGGCGTACCCCACCATGAACTTGATGGGCTTGCTCGGAAAGTCCTGGGCCGTGGCGGCCAAGGGCAGCAGGGCCAGCAGGGCGGCCATCAGGCGGGTGCGCAGCGTCAAAGTCATGCTTGAGTCTCCTTGTTGTATTGATCAGGGGGTGCGAATGAGGTCGGCGCTCAGCGCGCCAGGATGGGGGGCGCCACACAGTTGTTGGGTGCGCAAAAATTCATCTTTCAAAAGGTCCAGGGCCCGCAGCGCCCCCGCAGCGCCGCCGGCGGCCACACCAAAGAGCGTGGCGCGGCCCAGCAGCACGGCGCTGGCGCCCAAGGCCAAGGCCTTGGCCGCGTCCACCCCACGGCGAATGCCGCCGTCGAGCAGCACCGGGATGCGGCCAGCCACCGCCGCCACCACCTCGGGCAGCGCGTCCAGTGTGGCCTGGGCCCCATCGAGCTGGCGCCCGCCGTGGTTGGAGACCACGATGGCATCGCAGCCCAGGGCGACGGCCCGCTGCGCGTCTTCGGCCCGGCATATGCCTTTGACAATGAGTTTGCGCGGCCAACGCTCGCGCACCTGGGCCAAGCGGTCCCAGTCAAAGCTGGGGTCGTAGCTGCGGCCCACGGAGGAAGCGATGTCGGTCGAGCTTTTGGCCGCCAGTTCCATTCCGCGCAGGTTTTCAAAGGCGGGGATGCCTCGTCGCAGCAAGTCCAGCGTCCAGCGCGGGTGCAGCGCAAAGTCGAGCGCATTGCGGCGCGTGAAGCGAAAAGGCACTGAAAAATCATTGCGGAAATCGCGTTCGCGCTTGCCGCCCACGGGCAGGTCCACGGTGATCATCAGGGCTTCAAAGCCGGCGTGCTCGGCGCGCTCAATCATGCGCCAGAAAAAAGCCTGGTTGCGCAGCACATAGGCCTGAAACCACAGGCGCCCCGAGGAGGCCTTGGCCACCGCCTCGATGGAGGCTGTGCCGCTGCTCGAGAGGGTGAACGCAATGCCGTGCTGCTGCGCGGCGCGCGCCAGATGCAGGTCGGCGTCGCGCCAGCCAAAGCCCAGCGCACCGGTGGGCCCAATCGACATGGGCATGCCCAGGGGCTGCCCCCACAGCTCGGTGGCGGTGCTCGCTTGCGCCACATTGACCAGCACGCGCGGGGCCAGGCGGTGCCGCGCGAAGGCGCTGCGGTTCTGCGCCAAGGTGGACTCGTCTTCGGCGCCGCCGTCGTAAAAATCAAAAATGCTGCGCGGCAGACGACGCCTGGCCAAGCTGCGCAGGTCGTTGATGCTGTGGCAAGCGCGCAGGTCTGGAGAAGCGCTGAAAAACATTGCTCGATTATGGAAACCCCGCTGCAGCTGCAGCTCAAGGCGCAAGAAATAGAACGTTTCCCAATCGCGAACGCTGAAGGCCTTTGTCCAGGCCTTCAGCCAGCGTCTGTGAGCCGCTGGCCCCAGTCAGGCTCAGGCCGGCTGGTCGGGTTTTCGCAGCATCAAGGCCGAGCGCTTGCAACTGGCCACCAATTCCTGGCGCTGGTTGTAGCCCCGGTGTTCAAAAATCACGATGCCGTTGTGGGGGCGGGATTGGCTGGCGCGGACCTCAAGCACCTGAGACTCGACGCGCAAGGTGTCGCCATGGAACACCGGCTTGGGAAAACGCACCTCGTCCCAGCCCAGGTTGCCGACGGTGGTGCCCAAGGTGGTCTCGCTCACCGACAGCCCCACCAGCAGGCCCAGGGTGAAGGCGCTGTTGACGATGCGCTGGCCAAACTCGGTGTGCTCCCGGCAGTACTCCTCGTCGAGGTGCAGGGCGGCGGGGTTGTGCGTCATGGCGGAAAAAAGCACATTGTCCATTTCAGTGACCGTGCGGCGCACCGGGTGCTTGAACACTTGGCCTACCGAAAATTCTTCAAAGTACAGACCGGCCATGACCGCTTCCTATTTTTGTGGGCCGCTGCATCTCGCACACGCGGCGTTGACGTCGGCTGGTGTTTGATATGGTTCCATACTATACGCTAAATTACAGTTCATGAGACTAGAATGTATTCCATGCAGACTCTTTGTTGCCCTTTGCCCTCATCTTGCCCACCTTCTGACTCATGACATCCACCGCCGCCAGTCAAGCCCGCCGATCGGCCAAGTCGCCAGTCTTCCAAGAGGAGAACTGGGATGCGCGATTGGGGTTTTTGATGCACGACGTCTCGCGCCTGCGCCGCAGCGTGTTTGATGAATTCATGAAGCCGCTGGGCGTGACGCGTTCTCAGTGGTGGGTCTTGGCCTACCTCTCGCGGCACGACGGGATGATCCAGAGCGACCTGGCCGGCATGCTGGAACTGGGCAAAGCGGCCCTGGGCGGGCTGATCGACAGGCTTGAAGCCAGTGGCTTCATCATGCGCAGGCCCGACGAGACGGACCGCCGCGTCAAGCGCATCTTTTTGTCGGCCAGTGGAACGCAACTCATCAAAGAAATGGTCAAGCGCAACCACGACATGAGCGAGCGCATGTTCAAGGACTTGTCCACCGAGGACAGGTACCGTTTGGCCGACATGTTGATGCATGTCAAGCGCAACTTGGTCAGCATACGCGGCCAGTCGGGCGTGGCCGACCCTGCAGAGGGTGAGCTCCAAGACAGCTGAGCTGCTTTTTGCGCCAGCTCAGCCGCGCACCCGCTTACTCGGGCTGTATGCCCGCTTCTTGCACCTTGCGGCCCCACACGCTGAGCTGGGCCGACATGTAAGCGCCGAAGTCGGCCGCGCCTGCAGGGGCGACGTCGGCCCCCATGGCGGTGAGTTTGTCCACCACATCTTTGCGAGCCAGCATCTGGTTGATGCGGGCGCTGACCTGGGCCACGATGGCCGGCGGCATGCCCGTTGGCCCCACCACACCCACCCAGGCGGCCAGGTCAAAGCCAGGCAGTTGAGCGGCCGCCCCCACCGAGGGCAGGTCCTGCGTGAGTGGTCCTTTTTGCTCGACCGTCACACCCAGCGCCCGAATGCGGCCAGACTGCAAGTGCGGCCGGCTCGACGCCAGGTCGACGAACAAAAAGCTGACCTGACCGCCAATCAGGTCGGTCAGGGCCTGCGGCGTGCTCTTGTAGGGCACAGCCACCGCTCCGAGCTTGGTGAGGTTGCTGAAAGCGGCCCCTGCAATTTGGCCCGTGCTGTTGCCGTAAGCGTAGCTGGTCTTGTTGGCGGGGTTCTTTCCGTAGGCGATCAGCTCAGGAATGGTTTTGACAGGCAGTTGCGCATTGACCGCCAAGATGAATGGAAAGTAGCAGACCCGGGCGATGGGCGTGAAGTCCTTGATCGGGTCGTAAGGCAGGGTCTTGAACAAATACGGGTTGACCGAGTGCGCCGTGTTGGTGGTCAAGAACAAGGTGTAGCCGTCGGGGGCCGATTTGGCCACCATGTCGGCCGCCAACATGCCCGAGGCGCCGGGTTTGTTGTCGACCACAAAAGACTGCTTGAAGGCGGTTTGCAGGTCTTCGGCAATCATGCGGGCGACGATGTCGCTGGCGCTGCCCGCACCAAAGGCAGTGACGATGCGCACCGGCTTGCTGGGCCAGGGCGTCGAAGAGGGCGCTTGCGCTTGGCTGGCCACGGCGGCCAGCGTCAAGCCCAGTGCGGTGGCGATGCGTTTGATGTTCATGTCTTGTCTCCTTGGATGGTGTGAGCCTGTTCGAGCGGGGTGAATGAAATCGATGCCATCAAAAGCGGGCAGGTATGCAAGGCCTCAAGGCACAGACCGTGCGCCAGGCGCGCCCGTGCCCAGCTGCAAAATCACCCGGCGGGTAGACCGCCGGCCCTCGACCTCTTCGAAGGCCTGCGCGTAGTCGGCCAGCGCGTGGCAAGCCCCAGGCGCTGGCCGCAAGCGGCCCTCGCCGACCTGGGTGAACAAGGTCTGCATCATCTCGCGCAGCTGCTGCGCGTAGCGGCGGCGGGCATCGACTGGGCTCCAGCCCAAGTACCAGCCAAAATTAAAGCCTATCACCTCGACGTTTTTCACCAGCAGCAAGTTCGCCGGAATTTGCGGCACGTCGCCGCTGGCAAAACCGATCAGGACAATCTTGCCTTCAGGGCGAACGGCGTGCAGGGCCTGCTCGAATTGCGCGCCGCCCACGGGGTCAAACACCAAGTCGGCGCCTTGGCCATCGGTCAGGGCCTTGATCTGCGCGGCCAGGGAGTGTGTCTGGTCAGCGTCGCAAACCAAGGCATGGTGGGCGCCGTGGGCCCGCACCAGTTCGCTGCGCTCGGCCGTGCGCGTGACCGCAATCACGCGGGCACCGGCCAGCCGGGCAATCTCCACCGCGGCCACGCCCACACCACCGGCGGCGCCCAGCACCACCACGGTTTGTCCAGCGGTCAGGCCTGCGCGCCAGTGCAGCGACGCATGGGCCGTGCCATAGGTGGTGGGCATGAGGGTGGCGGCATCCAAGGGCATGGCCGCTGGCACATGCCACACAGTTTCAGCGGTGGCCACCGCCTCTTCACCAAAGCCGCCCCAGTCCAGGGCAGCCACCACCCGGTCACCGGGCTCAAAGCCAGACACGTCGGGCGCCACCTCCAGCACGGTGCCGCTGACCTCGGTGCCAGGCACAAAAGGCAAAGGAGGCTTGCGCTGGTAGCGACCGCTGGTTTGCAAAAGCAGCGCGTAGCCCACGCTGGCGTAGGCCACGGCAATGCGCACACCACCTGGCCGCAGCGGCGGGGGCGCCACGTCCGTCAGGCGCAGACCCCGCCAGCCGGCCCAGGATTCGCACAGCAGCGCCCTCACGGTGCACCGTGCAAACGGATCAAGCGCTTGCCCATGTTGCTGCCTGCGTAAAGGTCGGCAATCGAGCCGGGCGCACGCGCGATGCCCTCGACGATGTCCTCGCGGTACTTCAGCTGGCCCTGCCGCACCCAGCCGGCCAGCCGGGCCACGGCTTCTTCGTAGCGGTGCTCATAGTCCCAAATCAAAAAGCCATGCATGGAGGCTGATTTGTTGAGCAGGTGGCGCTCGACCCGGGGGCCTTGAGGCCAATCGTCCCAGTTGGCCACCGAGGCGGTGCCACACACCACCACGCGGGCGTTTTTGTTGAGCAAGCGCATCACCGCGTCGCTGATGGAGCCGCTGGTGTTGTCGTGGTACACGTCCACCCCGGCCGGGCAAGCCTGGGCCAGGCGCTGCTCAAAGTCGCTCGCCTTGTAGTCCAGTGCGGCGTCGTAGCCAAACTCGCTCAGGCACTGTTCGCATTTGGCTGGCCCACCGGCAATGCCCACGGTGCGGCAGCCCGCCAGCTTGGCAATTTGGCCCACCGCCGAGCCCACGCCGCCCGCAGCCGTGGAGACCACCACGGTGTCGCCCGGCATGGCGCGGGCCAATTCCTTGAAGGAAAACCAGGCCGTCACGCCATTGATGCCGAGCACCCCCAAGGAGAGCGACAGCGGCAGATCGTGCTCGCGGATCTTTCGGCGTATGCCTTGGCCGTCCGACAGCGCGTACTCCTGCCAGCCCAGCATGCCCATGACGGCGTCACCCGCTTGGTACAAAGGGTGGCGTGAGGCCACCACTCGGCCGGCAGCAAAGCTGCGCATGACCTCGCCCAGGCCCACGGCCGCTGCGTAGTTGGCCGTGGCATTGACCCAGCCGCGCATGGCCGGCTCCACCGACAAAAATTCATTGCGCACCAGGAATTGACCCGGCTCGGGCACGGGCACGGGCGCATCTTCCAGCCGAAAATGCTCGGGCTGCGGAATCCCAGAGGGGCGCGCAGCCAGGACCACGCGCCTGGCGGTGAGGGGAAGAGTCATCGGTGGGGTCTCTGAGGCTTGACGGCGTACCGTTTAAGCATTTATTGTATGCCTCCTTACGATATGCAACCGTCTAAAAACCACACCCCCGCCAACACCCAGGCCTTTCGCGAATGGGTCAATTCGCGCCATGGCCTGTCTTTGTCCAACTACGAGCAATTGAGGCAGTGGTCGGTCGACCATCTTGAGGATTTTTGGCAGGCCGTGTGGGACTGCTTTGGCGTTCACTCGCCCACAGCGCATGCCCGTGTTTTGCAGGCCAGCGGCATGCCGGGGGCGCGCTGGTTCGAGGGGGCCCAGCTCAATTACACCGCGCACCTGCACCAGCACGCGGCCGCAGCCGATGCGGCGGGCGTGCCGGCCTTGCTCTTTCGCAATGAGCGCATGCAGCGCGAAGGCCACACCGAGCGCTGGACCTGGGCCGAGCTCTTGCGCCAGGCCGGCGCCTTGGCCGCCACCCTGAGTGATCACGGCGTGGGCAGGGGCGACCGGGTGGCCGCTTACCTGCCCAACATTCCCCAAGCGGTGGTGGGCCTGCTGGCCTGCGCCAGCCTGGGCGCCGTGTGGAGCTTGTGCGCCCCCGACATGGGCGTGGGCACGGTGCGCGACCGCTTTGCACAAATTGGCCCCAAGGTGCTGATCGCCTGCGACGGCGCGGTCTACGGTGGCAAGGTCATGGACCGCCGCCTGGTGGTGGCCGAGTTGCTCCAGAGCTTGCCCACCGTGGCGCTGTGGTTGCAGGTCGAGGTGATGCAAGCGGCCGGTGGGCAGGCCGATGACCTTGCCCTGGAGCCTCAGGCCTGGCCTGGCCGCTGTGTGGCCTGGGCCGAGGCGGTGGCCCACGGCAGGCCGCTCAAGCCCCAAGACTTGCCTTTTGACCATCCCTTGTGGATTTTGTATTCCAGCGGCACCACGGGCCTGCCCAAACCCATCGTGCATGGCCATGGCGGCGTGATGCTGGAGATGCTCAAGCTGCACGCCCTGCACCTGAACCTGCACCCCAGCACGGAGCAACAAGAGCGCCTGCTCTGGTATTGCAGCTCAGGCTGGGTGATGTGGAACCTGTCGGTCAGCGCCTTGCTCTTGGGCACCACCGTGTGCATTTACGACGGTCACCCCTCTTACCCCCAGCCCGATACCTTGTGGCGGTTGGCCGACGAGATGGGCTTGACCTTCATGGGCGCCGGCGCGGCCTACTACAGCGCCTGCCTGAAGGCGGGCGTGCACCCGGCGGGTAAGCTGGCACTGAGCAGCCTGCGCTCGCTGGGCTCCACCGGCTCGCCCCTGTCGCCGCAGGCCTATGCCTGGGGATTAGAGGCGGTAGACCCAGGTATCTGGTGGTGCGTGATTTGTGGCGGCACCGACCTGGCCAGCGCCTTTTTGGGCGGCACCCCTGAGCTGCCCACCGTGCTGGGGCAAATGCAGTCGCGCTGCCTGGGCGCCGATGTGCAAGCCTGGGACGAGGCCGGCCGGGCGTTGCATGACGAGGTGGGCGAGTTGGTGGTGGTGCAGCCCATGCCCTCGATGCCGCTTTATTTTTGGGGCGACGAGGACCAGCGGCGCTACCGCGACAGCTACTTTGACACCTACCCCGGGGTCTGGCGCCAGGGCGACTGGCTGCGCATCACGCCCAGCGGGGGCACGGTGGTGTATGGCCGCAGCGACGCCACACTCAACCGCCATGGCCACCGCTTGGGCACCAGCGAGCTGTACCGCGTGGTCGAAGACTTGCCCGAGGTGGTCGACAGCCTGGTGGTTGACCTGGAGTACCTGGGCCGGCCGGCCTGGATGCCGCTGTTTGTGATGCTGCGCCCTGGGCTCACGCTGGACGATGCGCTGCGCACGCGCCTGGTTCAGCGCATTCGCCAAGACCTGTCCCCGCGATTTTTACCCGACGAGATCGTGCAGGTGCAAGACATCCCGCGCACCCTGACGGGCAAAAAGCAGGAGTTGCCGGTGAAAAAGCTGATGCTCGGGCGCCTTTTGCACGAGGTGGTGAATCCGGATGCCTGCGCCAACCCTGAGGCTTTTGCGTGGTACGCGCAGTACGCGCAGCGCAGGCTGGCGGCGGATGCGCCCGCCCAAGCGGGCTGAGCCTGCCAGGCCCGCGCCTGGGTACTACTTCACCTGCGCGGGCTGCACCTTGAACACGCGGGCCATGAACTCGCCCACCACGCCCTTGGGCAGCAGCATCACCATGACCACAAAGACCAGGCCCTGGATCACCGGCACCCACTGCGCATAGCCTTGCAAATAGCTTTGCATGGTCAAGATGAAGCCGGCGCCCACCAGCGGGCCAAACACCGTGCCTATGCCGCCGACCAGCGTCATCAAAATCACTTCGCCCGAGGTGCTCCAGCCCACGTCCACCAAGGAGGCCAGGCGAAACACCAGCACCTTGAGCGAGCCGGCCAGCCCTGCCAGCGCGGCCGAAATGACAAAGGCGATCAGCTTGTAGCGGTCTACCGCGTAGCCCAGCGAGACCGCCCGCGCCTCGTTGTCCCGGATGGCCCGCAGCACCTGGCCGTAGGGCGAATAAATGATGCGGTAGATCAGGGCAAAAGCCACAAAAAAGGTCACTGCCACCACGTAGTAAAGCGTGCGGTCGTCGGTGATGTCGATCACGCCAAACACCGGCCGGCGTGGAATGGCCGAGATGCCATCGTCACCGCCCGTGAAGGGCGCACCGACGCAGAAATAGTAAAACATCTGAGCCAAGGCCAAGGTGATCATGGCAAAGTAAATCCCCTGGCGCCGGATCGACAACACACCGACCACCACGCCCGCCAAGGTGGCAAACACCACCCCCAGCAGCACCGCCCATTCGGTGTTCCAGCCCCAAGTTTTAAGCGCATAGCCGGTGCAGTAGGCCGCGCCGCCAAAAAACAGCGCATGCCCGAAAGACAGCAGCCCAGCCTGGCCGAACAGCAGGTTGAAGGCCGCCGCGAACAAGGCAAAGCACAGCAGCTTGGTGGCAAAAATCGGGTACACCAGCAGCGGCGCCACCAGCAGCACCAAGGCCAAGGCGGCAAAGATCAGTTTGGAATATTGGCGCATGTCTGCCTCTCAGTTAAACGCTCAAGGCTGTCGGCCAAACAGCCCAGCGGGCTTGACCAAAATCACAGCCGCCATCACCAGAAAAATCACCACGCTGGACGCAGGCGGGTAGTAGACCTTGGTCAAGGCTTCGAGCAGACCCAGGGTGAAGCCGGTGACGATGGAGCCCATGATGGAGCCCATGCCGCCTATCACCACCACCGCGAACACGGTGATGATCAGTCCCGAGCCCATGGACGGTTTGACCTGGTCGATCGGGCCGGCCAGCACGCCAGCGAGTGCCGCCAGCCCCACGCCAAAGGCATAGGTCAGCGTCATCAGGCGCGGCACGGGAATGCCAAAGGTGCGCACCAGGTCTGGGTTGTCGGTCGATGCCCGCAGGTAAGCGCCCAAGCGGGTGCGCTCAATGGCCCACCACGTGCCCAGGCACACCACCAGCGAGGCCACCACCACCCAAGCGCGGTAGTAGGGCATGAACATAAAGCCCAGGTCCATGCCGCCCGGCATGGGGTTGTCAAAGGGCTTGCCAGAGGAGCCATACAGAACCGCCAGCGTGCCCTCGATCATCTGCGCCAGCCCAAAGGTCAGCAGCAACTGGAACAGGTGGTTCATCTCATACAAGCGCTTGAGCAGCAGGCGCTCGACCAAGCCACCGAGCAGCGCCATGACCAGTGGCACGATCACCAAGCTGGCCCAGTAGGGCACCTTCAGGTAATGGAGCAGCATCCAGGCGCCAAAAGCGCCCAGCGTGAATTGCGCACCGTGCGTGAAGTTGATCACCCGCAGCATGCCAAAAATCACCGTCAGCCCCAAGCTCAAGACGGCATAAAACGCGCCATTGATCAGGCCCAGGGTGAGCTGGCCCATGAAGGCAGGCAGAGGAATTCCAAAAATATCAGTCATGAGAACACGCCCTACACCCCCAGGTATTTCTGCAGCCGATCCGGCTGAGCGCGCAGATCGTCGTTGGAGAGTTGGTCCACCACCTGACCGTGTTCGACCACGCAGTGCAGGTCGGCCACCGACATGGCAAAGTCCAGGCTTTGCTCGACCAGCAGCACGGTGTAGCCGCGCCGTTTGAGCTCCTGCAGCACATCGCCAATCTGCTGCACGATCACAGGCGCCAGGCCCTCGGTGGGCTCGTCGAGCAACAAAATTCGGCAGCCGGTGCGCAAGATGCGGGCAATCGCCAGCATTTGCTGCTCTCCTCCCGAGAGTTTGGTGCCAGGGCTGTTGTAGCGCTCGGCCAGGCGGGGAAACAGCGCCACCACCTCCTCGGTGCTGAAGCCCCCAGGCGCCAGCACCGGCGGCAGCAGCAGGTTTTCACGCACATTGAGCGAGGGAAAAATCCCCCGCTCTTCCGGGCAATAGGCCACGCCCAGAGGGGCAATCTGCTCGGGCGGCTGGCCCATTGTTTGCGTGCCGTTGACCACAATGGAGCCTGTGCGCTTGCGCAGCAGCCCCATGATGGCGCGCAGCGTGGTGGTTTTGCCGGCGCCATTGCGCCCCAGCAAGGTGACCACCTGCCCCGTGGGCACATTGAAGTTCATGCCGTGCAGCACATGCGAGGGGCCGTAGTGGCCTTGCAGGTCCCGCACCTCGATGGCGTTGGCCTGTCCGCTCATGCGGCCACCTTTCGTCCAATGTAGGCGGCCATCACGCGCTCATCGCGCGAGACCTCCTGGTAGCTTCCTTCGGTCAGCACCTCACCGGCGGCCAGCACCGTGATGCGGTCGGCCAGGTCGGCCACCACGCCCAGGTTGTGCTCGACCATCAAAATGGTGCGCGTGAGCGAGACGCGGCGTATCAAGGCAGACGTGGCTTTGACGTCTTCCAGCCCCATGCCGGAGGTGGGCTCGTCGAGCAGCAGCATTTCAGGGTCCAGGGCCAGCGTGGTGGCAATTTCCAGCGCCCGCTTGCGCCCGTAAGACAAATCACCAGCCACAGTGGATGCGGCGTCTTGCAGGCCCACATCGGCCAGCAGCGCCATGGCCGCTTCGTCGAGTTCGGCGAGCGTGCGGTCTGAGCGCCAAAAATGCAGCGAGCTGCCCTGCTTGCGCTGCAGCGCCACCCGAACGTTGTCCAGCACGCTGAGGGTGGGAAAGATGGCCGAAATCTGGAAGCTGCGCACCATGCCCAACTGCGCCACCTTGGCGGCCGACAAGCGCGTGATGTCCCGGCCCTTGAACAAGATGCGGCCCGAGGTGGGCTCTAGCATCTTGGTGAGCAGGTTGAAACACGTGGTCTTGCCGGCCCCGTTGGGGCCAATGAGTGCGTGAATATGCCCCCGACGCACGCTCAAGTCCACGTCGTTGACCGCGGTGAAGCCCGCGAACTGCTTGCGCAGTCCACGCACTTCGACCAGCACTTCCGGGTTGTCGGCCATCTGCGTCACATGCGCCTTACTTGATCAGTGGGCAAGCTTTGTCAGCGGGTCCAAAAGCCACGTTGGCCGGGATGGTGGTGACCGGTGCGTACAGGTCCCACTCGCCTTTGGATTCCGATGGCTTTTTCACGCGGAAGACATAGCCTTCGCGGATCACCCGGCCGTCTTCGCGGATGGTGCCGTTTCTGGTCATCATGTCGTTGATGGGGGTGGCCTTCATTCTGGCCAACACGGCGGCCGTGTCATCGGTACCGGCCGCGGCCACCGCTTTGAGGTAGTGCTGAATCGAGCCATAGACCGAGGCCTGCACGAAGTTGGGCATCTTGCCAAAGCGCGCCCTGAAGCGGTTGGCAAACGCGCGGGTCTGCTCGTTTTGGTCCCAGTAGTAGGGCTCGGTCACAAACAGGTCTTGCGCGTTGTTCAGGCCCAAGGCCTTGACGTCATGCAGCGTCAAAGCCAGGGCAGCCAGGCGCTGGCCGCGCTTGCGCAGGCCAAACTCCTCGGCCTGCTTGATCATGGCGGCGGCGTGCGAGGTGGTGGTGGCCATGGCCACCACATCGGCCTTGGAAGCCTGGGCCTGCAGCAGCTGCGAGGAAAACTCAAACGAGCTGAGCGCGTGGGTGGTCGAGCCCACCACCTTGCCGCCACCTGCCTCGATCATGCCGGTGGCGTCGCGCTGCACGTTCCTGCCATAGGTGTAGTCGATGGTCACAAAATAAAAGTTCTTGGCGCCTGACTCCAAGTTGGCCTTGATGGCGCCCAAGCTCTGTGAATAGGAGTTGTAAGTCCAGTGGATGCCGTTGGGCGAGCAGTTCTTGCCCGTCAGGTCCGAGCTGGCCGAGCTGTTGAAGATGGCGATGCGGTTTTTTTCCTTGGCCAGGTCTTGCACGCCCAGCGCCACGGTGGTGATGCCGATGTCAAAAATGGTGCGCACGCCGGAGTCGTACCACTGGCGGGCAATGGTCAGGCCGGTGTCGGGCTTGTTCAGGTGGTCGCCTTCGAGCAACTCAATCGGGCGGTTGAGCACACGGCCGCCGAAATCTTCAATCGCCATCTTGGCCGCCACCACCGAGCCTGGCCCGGAGAGGTCGGCCACAAAGCCCGACATGTCACTGAGCAGGCCTATCTTCAAAGGATTGGCCGCTTGTGCCCAAACGCCTGGCGCGCTCAGCGCCAAGCTGGCCGCCGCACAAGCGGCCAAGGTAAAGCGCCGCGTCGTGCGGCCGAGAGCAATGGAGGGGGCTTTTTTCATGGTCATGTCTCCGTGGTGAGGGTGAGAAAGGGAAGCAAAAAATGTCAGGCGAAACAGCTGGTGACTGGGCTCAGGCGTGGTGCACATACTTCATGTGCAAGTAACTGTGCAGGCCCTCGGGGCCGCCTTCTTGACCGTAGCCGCTGTCTTTGAGGCCGCCAAAGGGCGCCTCAATGGCAGAGACTGCAAAGGTGTTGATGCCTATGCCGCCGGCCTGCAGCTCGTCGCTGACCGTCACGGCGGTGGCCGCAGACTGCGTGAAGGCGTAAGCGGCCAGGCCGTAGGGCGTGTCGTTGGCCATGGCCAAGCCTTGGTCCAGGCTGGAAAAGCGGCGCACCAGGGCCAAGGGGCCAAAGGGTTCTATCTTCAGGGCCTGTGCGGTCTCGGGCGTGTCGACCACCAGCGTGGGGCGGAAAAAATAGCCCTGCCCGCCCATGCGCTGGCCACCGGCCACCACCCTGCCTCCACCGGCCACGGCGTCGGCCACCAGGGCCTCGATGGCATCGACACGGCGGACATTGGCCAGCGCGCCCATTTGATGGGATGCATCGAGACCGGGGCCGACTTTGAGCGCGTCCAGCGCCTGGCCGTAGCGGCTCACAAAAGCGTCGTGTATGCCCTCTTGCACCATGAAGCGGGTGGGCGAGGTGCACACCTGGCCCGCGTTGCGGCTTTTGCCCTGCACGCAGGTGGCTACCGTGCGCTCCAGGTCGGCGTCATCAAAAATAAGCACAGGGGCATGGCCGCCCAACTCCAGCGTGCAGGGCTTGGGGCCAATGCTGGCCAGCCGGGCCAACTCTCGGCCCACGCCGGTGGAGCCGGTGAAGGTTACCTTGCGAATCAGGGGCGAGCTGATCAAGTGGGAGGACACCTCCGAGGGCACGCCAAACACCACATTGAGCACGCCTGCGGGCAGGCCCGCATCGGCCAAGGCCTGCGCCAGCACCAGCGAGGACATGGGTGTTTCCTCGGAGGGCTTGAGCACCATGGTGCAGCCCGCAGCCAGGGCAGGCGCGATCTTGCGCGCCGGCAAAATGGCAGGAAAGTTCCAGGGCGTGAAGGCTGCCACCGGGCCCAGCGGCTGCGGCACCACCAGCTGGCGCGTGCCGCGCACACGCGGCGGAATCACCCGGCCATAAGAGCGCAGTGCTTCCTGCGCGTACCACTCAAAGGTATCGGCACTGAGCATGAACTCCATGCGCGATTCGGCCAAGGTTTTGCCTTGCTCCAGCGTCATCAGCCTGGCCATGTCCTCGACCCGCTCGCGCACCAGCACAGCGGTGCGCATCAGCACGGCGGCGCGCTCTTGCGGCGACTTCAGGCGCCACAGCTCAAAGGCCGATGCGGCGGCCGCCAAGGCGTCGTCCAGGTCTTGTGTGCTGGCGCGCGGCACCTCGGCCAGCACCTGGCCGGTGGCCGGGTTGCGCACTTCAGCGGCCACGCCCTGGCCGCCAGCGCGCCACTGGCCGGCAATGAACTGCCTGACGGTGGGATATGCACTGGCGTCTGACGCGTTCATGAAAGCTCCTCTGTTTAAATTGGTCAGCGGAGCATATCGTACGCATCAGTACGGCTTATCGGGTGTTTCCCTTAATTTGAACACTTGCATACCGTTGACAAGCATACGATTTATTTGTAGGATGACTTCTCGCATTGACGCGTCGGGCCGCTGGGTTCCCGACCTTCCTCACGGACATCCCCATGGCGCTTCATCCTGTCATTCAAAAAATGCTCATCGCCATGCGCGCGGCCGGTCGACCCGCACTGTCGGCGGGCAGCCCCGCGCAGGCCCGCGAAGTCGTCAGCGCCAGCCGCAGCGCCCTGGGCCCAGGGCCGCAGGTGGGCCAAGTCAGTGACTTGCAGGTCCCCACGCGCGCAGGCCATCTGGCTGCCAGGTTGTACCGCGCCTCAGGCGGTCAAGAGCCAGGCCTCGTGGTGTACCTGCACGGCGGCGGCTGGGTGTGCGGCTCGGTCGATGACTTTGACGTGCTCGCGCGCGCGCTGGTGCACAAATCGGGCTGTGCGGTCTTGTCTGTGGATTACCGCTTGGCGCCCGAATTCCCGTTTCCGGCGGGCTTGGAAGACGCACAAGATGCCCTGGTCTGGGCCCATGGTCACATGGCCCAATTGCTGGGCCATGGCGCCCGCTTGGTGGTCGCTGGCGACAGCGCCGGCGCCAACTTGGCCACCGTGGCGGCCACGCTGCTGCGCCAGCGCATCAGCTTGGCTTTGCAGTGTCTGTTCTACCCCGTCACCGACGCCGACTTCAGCCGGCCCAGCTACCAGGCCCATGGCCAGGGCTTGCCGCTCACGCAAGCCGACATGGAATGGTTTTTTGGCCTGTACGCCCCCCCAGCGCTGTGGCGCAAGGCCGATATTTCACCCGTGCACAGGACGGACCTGGCCGGCAGTCCGCCGGTCTGGATGGCGGCGGCCGAATACGACGTGCTGCACGATGAAGCGCTGGACTACGCGGCCCGCCTGCGCGAGGCAGGTGTGCCGGTCACCGTGCAGCGCATCTTGGGCTTGCCCCATGGCTTTGCCCGCATGATCAATCTGATTCCAGAGGCCGATGCCGCAGTGAGTGACGCGGCTGCCCACATCCGCCAAGCCTGCAGCCAGCCTGCGCCACAGTAAACACCTCACCCACCCGAATTCAGGAGAGACTGCTTTGACGACACCCCAGCGCGAACACTTTGACGCCGTGGTCGTGGGCGCCGGCTTTGCCGGCATGTACATGTTGCACCGCCTGCGCCAACAAGGCCTGAAGGTGGTGGTGCTGGAGGCCGGCGACGACGTGGGCGGCACTTGGTACTGGAACCGCTACCCCGGCGCGCGTTGCGACGTTGAAAGCCTGGAGTACTCCTTTTCCTTCGACGAGGATTTGCAGCAGGCCTGGCGCTGGAGCGAGCGCTACGCCGGTCAGCCCGAGATCTTGCGCTACATCAACCATGTGGCCGACCGCTTGGACCTGCGCCGCGACATCCGCATGAACACCCGCGCCACCGACGCCGAGTTCGACCCCCAGGCCAACCGCTGGACGGTGCTCACCCAGGGCGGCCAGAGCCTGCAAGCGCGCTTTTGCATCATGGCCACCGGTTGCCTGTCCAACGCCCAGGTGCCCCAAATCCCGGGGCTGGCCGACTTCAAGGGGCGCTGGTTTCACACTGGGTTTTGGCCCAAGGAAGGCGTGGACTTCGCTGGCAAGCGAGTGGGCATCGTAGGCACCGGCTCCACCGGTATTCAGGCCATTCCCCTCGTGGCCAAACAGGCGGCCCACCTGAGCGTGTTTCAGCGCACCGCGAACTACAGCATTCCCCTGCGCAACGGCCCGCTGACTGCCCAGGCCGAGCAAGCGGTCAAGCAGCGCTACGCTGCCCTGCGCGAGCAAGCCCGTCACAGCCCTTCTGGCGTGGCCGGCTTTAATGTGCCCACCCGAGGTGTGCTGCAAACCGACCCGCAGGAGGTGGAGCAAGCCTTTCAGAGCCGCTGGGATTTTGGCGGCATCGGCTTTACCCGCTCCTTCAACGATGTGCTGCTCAAAACCGAGGCCAACACCATCGCGCGCGAGTTTGTGGTCAAGCGCATGTTGGCGCCAGTCACTGACCCAGCGCTGCGGGCCAAGCTCACCCCCACTTACCCCATAGGCACCAAGCGCTTGTGCGCCGACACCGGCTACTTTGAGACCTACAACCGCAGCAATGTGAGCTTGGTGGACATCAAGGCCGACCCGATCGATTCCATCACAGCCACTGGCCTGCGCACCCAGCAGGCCCACCACGATCTGGACATCCTTATTTTTGCCACCGGCTTTGACGCCATCACCGGCGCGCTGCTGTCGGTGAACATGCGCGTCAAGGGCGGCAGCGACCTCAAAACCGCCTGGGCCGACGGTCCGCGCGCCTACCTGGGCCTGATGACTGCGGGCATTGCCAACTTATTCATGATCACCGGCCCGGGCAGCCCCTCGGTGCTGAGCAACGTGGTGGTGTCCGTTGAGCAGCACGTTGAATGGATCGCCGATTGCATGGCCCACATGCGGGCCCAAGGCATCAACCGCATTGAAGCCAGCGCCCACGCGCAGCAGGACTGGGGCCGCCAAGTCGACGCCTTGGCCAACGCCTCCTTGCTGCCGCACACGGCCTCTTGGTATGTGGGCGCCAACATCCCCGGCAAGCCCCGCGTGTTCATGCCCTACATGGGCGGGGTGGGCGTGTTTCGCCGCACCTGCGACGAAATTGCGCGCCAAGGCTACACCGGCTTTGAATTGACCACCGTGCCCGAGGCGGCCTGACTTTTATTTCCCTACTGGACCCCCACTCATGAATTTTGCCGAGACCGAAGACCAAACCGCCATCCGCACGGCGGTTGCAGATGTGTGCAAGTCTTTCCCCGACGATTACTGGCTTGAAAAAGACCGCGAAGGCGGCTTTCCCATGGACTTTTACCGTGCCATGGCCAGCGCGGGCTGGCTGGGCATTGCCATGCCGCAAGCCTACGGCGGTGCGGGCCTGGGCATTTTGGAGGCCTGCATCATGATGGAGGCGGTCTCTGGATCGGGCGCGGGCCTGTCTGGGGCCTCGGCCATTCACATGAATGTGTTTGGCCTGCACCCGGTGGTGGTGTACGGCTCTGAAGAGCAAAAGCAGCGCTGGCTGCCTCCCATCATTCGGGGCGAGGTGCAGGCCTGCTTTGGCGTGACCGAGCCCAACACCGGCTTGAACACCCTCAAGCTCAAGACCTTTGCCGAGCGCCGGGGCGACCACTATGTGGTCAAGGGTCAAAAAATCTGGATTTCTACCGCCCAAGTGGCGCACAAAATCTTGCTGCTGGCCCGCACCACGCGCCTGGAAGATGTCAAGAACCCCAAGCACGGCCTGAGCCTGTTTTACACCGACCTGAACCGCAGCAAAGTGCAGGTGCGCGAGATTGAAAAAATGGGCCGCAAGGCGGTGGACTCCAATGAGCTGTTCATCGACGGTCTGGAAATCCCGGTCGAAGACCGCATTGGCGAAGAAGGCCGTGGCTTTGAGTACATCTTGGACGGCCTCAACCCTGAGCGCGTGCTGCTGGCCGCCGAA
>Ga0209550_10000541_pt1 | contig 35829 bp, 30 predicted proteins | sample LauGreSuBDMM15SN_2_FD_187567 | JGI IMG/M metagenome (GOLD analysis project Ga0209550, IMG submission 187567) | Freshwater lake microbial communities from Lake Michigan, USA - Su13.BD.MM15.SN (SPAdes) (version 5) | ecosystem: Environmental > Aquatic > Freshwater > Lake | place: Lake Michigan... | reverse complement strand
ATCAACCCGATCGCCATGGAAGAAGGCCTGCGTTTTGCCATCCGCGAGGGTGGCCGCACGGTGGGCGCCGGTGTGGTGGCCAAAATTCTCGCCTGATTTTTCGCCCCTCCCGGGGCACAGTCTGTAGGGGTATAGCTCAATTGGCAGAGCGTCGGTCTCCAAAACCGAAGGTTGTAGGTTCGATTCCTACTGCCCCTGCCACCTGATGGCGCCAGTGACGGCACCCAGGTTGCACAGCAATTCACCAGTGAGCCCGCTGAAAGTTGATTGACTTTAGCGGGCTCAGGCGCCTGAAAAACGCCAACCTAGACACAGGATTTTTTGCGCATCATGGCCTCTACTGAAGTCGAAACAGTCAGCTCCACTGCTGACAAGGCCAAGCTGGCGCTGTCGGCAGCGTTGGTGGTGGCTGCCTTGGCGGGCTTTTACTTGATGGCCAAGCAAGGTCAAATCGCCCAATGGGGGGTGTTGATTTTGGGTTTGGTGGCGGCAGTGGTGGTTTTTGCCATTTCTGAAGCGGGCAAGCAGTTCATTGCCTTTGGCCGTGATTCTGTGCGCGAAGTCAAAAAAGTGGTGTGGCCCGAGCGCAAGGAGGCCATACAAATCACGCTGTACGTCTTCGGCTTTGTGGTGGTCATGGCGCTGTTTCTGTGGCTGACCGACAAGGCACTGGAATGGGTGTTTTACGACCTGATCCTGGGATGGAAAAAATGACAAGTGATGCGAACACCGACGTCGGCAGCTTGGCCGAGTCTTTTTTGCCGAAGCCAGGCATGCAGTGGTATGTGGTCCATGCTTACTCCGGCATGGAAAAAGCGGTAGAGCGCAACATATTGGAGCGCATCATTCGCGCCGGTATGGAGTCAAAATTTGGCCGTTTTTTGGTTCCCACCGAGGAAGTGGTTGAAATCAAAAATGGCCAAAAGAAAACCACAGAGCGCCGTTTCTTTCCGGGCTATGTGCTGGTGGAGATGGTCATGGACGACGAGTCCTGGCACTTGGTCAAGCACACGAATAAAGTCACGGGTTTTGTGGGTGGCGCCAAAAATCGCCCGGCCCCGATTTCTGAAGAAGATGTGCGCAAGATTGTTGAGCAAATGCAGGTGGGCACCAACAAGCCGCGCCACAAAGTGGAGTTCGAGACCGGCGAATACGTGCGTGTCAAAGAAGGCCCTTTTGCCGATTTCAACGGCACCGTCGAAGAAGTCAACTATGACAAAAACAAGGTGCGCGTGTCAGTCACCATCTTTGGCCGTGCCACCCCGGTAGAGCTGGAATTCGGTCAGATCGAAAAAACTTAAGTTTGTATCTGCTTTGGTTTGCGCCGCAAATCAAAGCACACAGGCCACGGGGCCTGTCGCGCATTGCCACTCGGCGCGTTAAATGGACGAGTGGCATCACCCCGGGGAGCCAGTGTTGATCATTGGCGTTTGAACCCGCAAGGAGAAAAGTATGGCGAAAAAAATCGTCGGCTTCATCAAGCTGCAAGTGCCAGCTGGTAAGGCCAACCCGTCCCCCCCCATAGGCCCGGCCTTGGGTCAACGTGGTCTGAACATCATGGAGTTCTGCAAGGCATTCAATGCCCAGACCCAAGGTGTCGAGCCCGGACTGCCCTTGCCAGTGGTCATCACGGCTTTTGCAGACAAGAGCTTTACCTTCATCATCAAGACCCCGCCTGCGACGGTATTGATCAAAAAGGCCATCAAGCTCGACAAGGGCTCACCCACGCCGCATTCGGCCAAGGTCGGCAAGATCACCCGGGCTCAGCTCGAGGAAATCGCCAAGACCAAAATGAAAGACATGACTGCCGCCGACTTGGACGCCGCTGTGCGCACCATCGCCGGTTCTGCCCGCTCAATGGGCGTGACTGTGGAGGGCGTGTAAATGTCCAAGCTGACGAAAAAGCAAAAGTCCTTTGAAGGCAAGGTCGACAGCAACAAGCTGTACGCCCTGGCTGATGCCCTGGTCATCGTCAAAGAGTGCGCCAACGCCAAGTTTGACGAGTCCATCGATGTGGCCGTTCAACTCGGTGTGGATGCCAAGAAGTCCGACCAAGTGGTGCGTGGCGCCGTGGTGCTGCCCAATGGCACGGGCAAGACCAAGCGCGTGGCTGTGTTTGCCCAAGGCGCCAAGGCTGAAGAAGCCAGGGCCGCAGGCGCTGACATTGTGGGCATGGACGACCTGGCTGCCGACGTCAAGGCCGGCAAGATGGACTTTGACATTGTCATTGCCTCGCCCGACGCCATGCGCGTGGTCGGCACGCTCGGCCAAATCTTGGGCCCGCGCGGCCTGATGCCCAACCCCAAAGTGGGCACCGTGACGCCTGACGTGGCCACGGCCGTGAAAAACGCCAAGGCCGGTCAAGTGCAGTTCCGCGTTGACAAGGGCGGCATCATTCACTCCACCATCGGTCGTCGCTCGTTTGACAACGACAAGCTCCAGGGCAACCTGGCCGCGCTGGTGGATGCACTGACCAAAGCCAAGCCGGCATCGAGCAAGGGTGTGTACCTGCGCAAGATTGCGGTGTCGTCAACCATGGGCGTGGGTGTTCGCGTGGACACCCAGTCCTTGACGGCCTGACAACAGAAATTGGGGCAGCTTCTTCGGAAGTTGCCCCGGTGTGGTGGGCTGCCAAGCCGCAAGGCCTGGCAGGTCATCCAAGACCGCTGGCGTGCCCCTTTTTTAAAGACGGCACTTAATCGCGACAGCCAGCGCAGATGGCGGTCCCGCTGCTTTTTGATTTTTTGAATCCGAAACAGTTGGTCGCTGAAGAAAGGCGTGTCCCCAGCCATCCCGGCCAGGGGCATATTTTTGAAGGAGTAGACCTTGAGTCTCAATCGCAGTGAGAAGCAGGCGGTCATTGAAGAAGTGACCTCCCTCGCCGCCAGTGCTCAGACGCTTGTGATGGCGGAATACCGTGGCATCACGGTCGCTGACATGACTCGGCTGCGCAGCCAAGCCCGTGACAAAGGCGTGAACCTGAGCGTGTTGAAAAACACCCTGGCTCGCCGTGCCGTGGCCGGTAGCGCGTTCGAAGTTGTTGCCGACCAGATGACTGGCCCGCTGATCTACGGTTTTTCCATTGATGCAGTGGCCGCCGCCAAGGTGGTGGCCGACTTCGCCAAGACCAATGACAAATTGGTCATACGCGCTGGTGCATTCGGTGGCAAGGCCTTGGACGTCAACGCTGTCAAGCAACTGGCCAACGTACCTTCCAAGGAAGTGTTGTTGGCCCAGCTGTGCGGCTTGCTGATGTCGCCTATTTCCCGCACCGCAGTGGTGTTGGGTGCTGTGGCGGCCAAAAAAGAAGGCGAAACGGCTGCAGCTTAAAGCGCAGCCGTGTCATCAACAATTGTTAGGAAATCAAAATGGCATTCGATAAAGACGCATTTCTGACCGCGCTTGACAGCATGACGGTCCTCGAGCTCAACGACCTGGTGAAAGCCATCGAAGAGAAGTTTGGCGTGAGCGCCGCTGCCATGGCAGCGCCCGCTGGTGGTGGTGGTGGCGCGGCCGCCGCTGCTGTTGAAGAGCAGACCGAGTTCAACGTGATCCTGACCGAAATCGGCGCCAACAAGGTGTCCGTCATTAAGGCAGTTCGCGAATTGACCGGCCTGGGCCTCAAAGAAGCCAAGGACCTGGTGGACGGCGCTCCCAAGACCGTCAAAGAAGCCGTGGCCAAGGCCGATGCCGAAGCCGCCAAAAAGAAGCTCGAAGAAGCTGGCGCCAAGGCCGAGATCAAGTAATTCTTGGTGGGCCCAAGGCTGGAGGCGCCTCGCCGTGCCTCCAGCCATTTGCGCTTTCAGAGCGCACTTGAAAAACATTTCTTTGACAGCTGTTTTTCAAGTGTCTTCTGACCCCGACTGCGGAAGACGCCTTGGTTCGGGCGATGTGCAATGCATCGCCGTCCGCCATAGGTTGGTAGTGGCCAACCGCCAAGTCTGAGCAATGCTGTGGAGCTTTTGCTCACGACAGTCGCCAGAGACGCTAGCGTTTTTCATCTCGTTCCTGACCCCAAGCGGAGAACTCATGGCCTATTCCTACACCGAGCGCAAACGCATTCGCAAGAGCTTCGGCAGCCGCGAAAGCGTGTTGACAGTCCCCTACATGCTGCAAATGCAAAAAGACGCCTACACGGCCTTCTTGCAAGCAGACGCCATTCCTAAAAAACGTCAGAACGAGGGCCTGCAGGCCGCCTTCGAAAATGCCTTCCCCATCGTCTCGCACAACGGCTTTGTCGAGATGAAGTACCTCGAGTACAACTTGGCCAAGCCGGCCTTTGATGTGCGCGAGTGCCAAACCCGTGGCCTGACCTTTGCCTCGGCTGTTCGCGCCAAGGTGCAGCTCATCATTTACGACCGCGAGTCCTCCACACCGCAGTCCAAGGTGGTCAAAGAAGTCAAAGAGCAAGAGGTGTACATGGGCGAAGTGCCGCTCATGACCGACAAAGGCTCGTTTGTCATCAACGGCACCGAGCGCGTCATCGTCTCGCAGCTGCATCGCTCGCCAGGCGTGTTCTTTGAGCACGACAAGGGCAAAACCCACAGCTCGGGCAAGCTCTTGTTTTCGGCCCGCATCATTCCTTACCGCGGTTCTTGGCTGGACTTTGAGTTCGACCCCAAAGACATTTTGTATTTCCGCGTAGACCGCCGCCGCAAAATGCCGGTCACCATTTTGCTCAAGGCCATTGGCCTGAACGTCGAGTCCATCTTGGCGAATTTTTTTGTGTTCGACAATTTCCGCCTGATGGACAGCGGCGCACAAATGGAATTTGTGGCCGAGCGCATGCGTGGCGAGGTGGCCCGCTTTGACATCACCGACAAGTCGGGCCAAGTGGTGGTGGCCAAAGACAAGCGCATCACGGTGCGCCACACCCGCGAACTCGAGCAAAGCGGCACCAGCTCCATCAGCGTGCCCGAGGACTTCCTCATCGGCCGCGTGGTGGCGCGCAACATGATTGACCCTGAAACCGGCGAGATCATTGCCAAGGCCAACGACGAGTTGACCGAAGCGCTGCTCAAAAAGCTGCGCTCCTCCGGCGTGCTTGATTTGCAGGTGCTCTACACCAACGAACTCGACCAAGGCGCCTACATCAGCCAGACGCTGCGCATGGACGAGACGGCCGACGAGTTTGCCGCCCGCGTGGCCATATACCGCATGATGCGCCCTGGCGAGCCCCCTACGGAGGACGCCGTGCAAGCGCTGTTCCAGCGACTGTTCTACAACCCGGACACCTACGACCTGTCGCGTGTGGGCCGCATGAAGTTCAATGCCCGCGTGGGCCGTCCCGATTCCACCGGCCCCATGGTGATGACCAACGACGACATCATGGCCGTGGTCAAAATCTTGGTGGACCTGCGCAACGGCAAAGGCCAAGTGGACGACATCGACCACCTGGGCAACCGCCGCGTGCGCTGCGTGGGTGAATTGGCCGAAAACCAGTTCCGCACCGGTTTGGCGCGCATTGAAAAGGCGGTCAAAGAGCGCCTGGGTCAGGCCGAGCAAGAGCCGCTGATGCCGCACGACCTGATCAACTCCAAGCCCATCTCGGCCGCGCTCAAAGAATTCTTTGGCGCCTCGCAGCTGTCGCAGTTCATGGACCAGACCAACCCGCTGGCCGAAATCACCCACAAGCGCCGTGTCTCGGCCCTTGGCCCGGGCGGTTTGACCCGCGAGCGCGCAGGCTTCGAAGTGCGGGACGTGCACGTCACCCACTACGGCCGTGTCTGCCCCATTGAAACGCCTGAAGGCCCCAACATTGGCCTGATTAACTCGCTGGCTCTGTACGCCCGCTTGAACGAGTACGGCTTCATTGAAACGCCCTACCGCCAAGTGGTGGATGCCAAGGTGACCGACAAAATCGATTACCTCTCGGCCATTGAAGAAGGCAAGTACGTGATCGCGCAGGCCAATGCGATTTTGGACAAAGAAGGCAAGCTCACCGGCGAGTTGGTGTCTGCCCGTGAAAACGGCGAATCCATTTTGTGCGGCGCCGAGCGCGTGCAGTACATGGACGTCTCGCCTGCGCAGATCGTCTCGGTGGCCGCATCGCTGGTGCCCTTCTTGGAGCACGACGACGCCAACCGCGCGCTCATGGGCGCCAACATGTCGCGCCAGGCCGTGCCTGTGCTGCGCCCTGAAAAGCCTTTGGTCGGCACCGGCATTGAGCGTGTGGCGGCGGTGGACTCGGGCACCGTGGTCACGGCCACCCGTGGCGGTGTGGTGGACTATGTGGACGCCACCCGCATTGTGGTGCGCGTGAACGACGCCGAAACCGTGGCCGGTGAAGTGGGCGTGGACATTTACAACCTCATCAAATACCAGCGCTCCAACCAAAACACCAACATCCACCAGCGGCCCATCGTCAAGCGGGGCGACAAGCTGGAAAAGGGTGATGTGATCGCTGACGGTGCCTCCACCGACTTGGGCGAGATTGCCATCGGCCAGAACATGCTGATCGCCTTCATGCCCTGGAACGGCTACAACTTTGAGGACTCCATCCTCATCTCCGAGCGCGTGGTGGCCGAAGACCGTTACACCTCCATTCACATTGAAGAGCTGGTGGTGATGGCGCGCGACACCAAACTCGGTGCCGAAGAGATCACCCGCGACATCCCCAACCTGTCTGAGCAGCAGCTCAACCGGCTGGACGAGTCGGGCGTGATTTACGTGGGCGCTGAAGTGCAACCCGGCGACACGCTGGTGGGCAAGGTCACGCCCAAAGGCGAGACCACGCTCACGCCTGAAGAAAAACTGCTGCGCGCCATCTTTGGTGAAAAAGCCTCTGACGTCAAAGACACCTCGCTGCGTGTGAGCCAAGGCTCGCAGGGCACGGTGATCGACGTGCAAGTCTTCACCCGCGAAGGCATTGTGCGCGACAAGCGCGCCCAGCAAATCATTGACGACGAGCTCAAGCGCTTCCGCCTGGACTTGAACGACCAGCTGCGCATTGTGGAAGCCGACGCCTTTGACCGCATTGAAAAGCTGCTCGACGGCAAGCCCGCCAACGGCGGCCCTAAGAAGCTGGCCAAGGGCACAAAAATCGACAAGGCCTACCTCGCCGACGTCGAGAAGTACCACTGGTTTGACATTCGCCCCGCCGACGACGAGGTGGCCGCGCAGCTGGAGTCCATCAAGAACTCCATGGAGCAAACCCGCCACAGCTTTGATCTGTCTTTTGAAGAAAAGCGCAAAAAGCTCACCCAAGGCGACGAGCTGCCCGCAGGCGTGCTCAAGATGGTCAAGGTCTACCTGGCCGTCAAGCGCCGCTTGCAGCCTGGCGACAAGATGGCCGGCCGCCACGGCAACAAGGGCGTGGTCTCCAAGATCGTGCCCGTGGAAGACATGCCTTACATGGCCGACGGCACACCTTGCGACATCGTGCTCAACCCCCTAGGCGTGCCTTCGCGCATGAACGTGGGCCAGGTGCTCGAAGTTCACCTGGGCTGGGCCGCCAAAGGCATTGGCCAGCGCATAGGCGACATGCTGCAGGCCGAAAGCCGCGTGGCTGAGCTGCGCCAGTACATGGGGCAGGTCTACGGTCAGACCGGCCGCCAGGAAGACCTGTCGCAACTGAGCGACGAGCAACTCATCGAGATGGCGGGCAACCTCAAAGAAGGCATTCCCTTTGCCACCCCGGTGTTTGACGGCGCCTCTGAGGCCGACATCATGAACATGCTGCAGCTGGCCTACCCGGACGACCGGGCCAAGGTCAAGGGCCTGACCGCCACCCGCACCCAGGCTCAGCTCTATGACGGCCGCACCGGCGACCAGTTTGAGCGCACCACCACGGTGGGCTATATGCACTTCTTGAAGCTGCACCACTTGGTGGACGACAAAATGCACGCCCGCTCGACCGGCCCTTACAGCTTGGTCACCCAGCAGCCGCTGGGCGGCAAGGCCCAGTTTGGTGGCCAGCGTTTTGGCGAGATGGAGGTTTGGGCGCTCGAAGCCTACGGTGCCGCCTACGTGCTGCAAGAAATGCTCACCGTCAAGTCCGACGACGTGCAGGGCCGCACCAAGGTGTACGAGTCCATCGTCAAGGGCGAGCACGCCATCACGGCCGGCATGCCGGAGTCGTTCAATGTGTTGGTCAAGGAGATCCGCTCCTTGGGCATTGACATCGAACTCGAACGCAACTGATGCTCCTGGAATATGGCGGGACAGGCCCAAATTTGCGCAGCAAATTTGCGCTGTCTTCCACTGATTAAAAAAGGATCTGACTCATGAAATCGCTACTCGACCTGTTCAAGCAATTCACCCCTGATGAGCACTTTGATGCCATCAAGATCGGCCTGGCCTCGCCCGAAAAGATCCGTTCGTGGTCTTTTGGCGAGGTGAAAAAGCCTGAGACCATCAACTACCGCACCTTCAAGCCCGAGCGTGACGGTCTGTTTTGCGCCAAGATTTTTGGCCCCATCAAAGACTACGAATGCCTTTGCGGCAAGTACAAGCGCCTCAAGCACCGCGGCGTGATCTGCGAAAAATGCGGTGTGGAAGTGACCCAAACCAAAGTGCGCCGCGAGCGCATGGGCCACATCGACCTGGCCGCACCGTGTGCCCACATCTGGTTCCTCAAGTCCTTGCCTTCGCGCCTGGGCCTGGTGCTGGACATGACGCTGCGCGACATCGAGCGCGTGTTGTACTTTGAAGCGTATGTGGTGACTGACCCCGGCATGACCCCGCTGAAAAAGTTCGCGATCATGACCGAAGACGACTTTGACGCCAAGCGCCGTGAGTACGGCGATGAGTTCGTCGCCAAGATGGGCGCCGAAGGCATCAAGGAACTGCTCGAGGCGCTGGACCTGGACGTCGAGATCGACAAGCTGCGCAATGACTTGACCGGCTCCGAGATCAAGATCAAGAAAAACGCCAAGCGCTTGAAGCTCATGGAAGCGTTCAAAAAGTCTGGCATCAAGCCCGGCTGGATGGTGCTGGAAGTCTTGCCCGTGTTGCCACCGGACTTGCGTCCGCTGGTGCCCCTGGACGGCGGCCGCTTTGCGACCTCTGACCTGAACGACTTGTACCGCCGCGTGATCAACCGCAACAGCCGCCTGCGCCGTTTGCTGGAGTTGAAGGCCCCTGAGATCATTGCCCGCAATGAAAAGCGCATGCTGCAAGAAGCTGTGGATTCCTTGCTGGACAACGGCCGCCGTGGCAAGGCCATGACGGGCGCCAACAAGCGCGCGCTCAAGTCGCTGGCCGACATGATCAAAGGCAAGAGCGGTCGCTTCCGCCAGAACTTGCTGGGCAAGCGGGTGGACTACTCGGGCCGCTCGGTCATTGTGGTGGGCCCCACGCTCAAGCTGCACCAGTGCGGCCTGCCCAAGCTGATGGCGTTGGAGTTGTTCAAGCCCTTCATCTTCTCGCGCCTCGAAGCCATGGGCATTGCCACCACCATCAAGGCGGCCAAAAAAGAAGTTGAATCTGGCACCCCGGTGGTGTGGGACATCTTGGAAGAGGTGATCAAAGAGCACCCCGTGATGCTCAACCGCGCCCCTACGCTGCATCGCCTGGGCATCCAGGCGTTTGAGCCTATCTTGATTGAAGGCAAGGCCATTCAGCTGCACCCGCTGGTGTGCTCGGCTTTCAACGCTGACTTTGACGGCGACCAAATGGCCGTTCACGTGCCGCTGTCGGTGGAGGCGCAAATGGAAGCGCGCACGCTGATGCTGGCGTCGAACAACATCCTCTTCCCCGCCAACGGCGAGCCGTCCATCGTGCCCTCGCAAGACGTGGTGCTGGGCCTGTACTACGCCACCCGCGACCGCATCAACGCCAAAGGCGAAGGCTTGATCTTCTCGGACGTAAGCGAAGTGCAGCGCGCCTTTGACGCCGGACAAGTGGACATGAGCGCGCGCATCAACGTGCGCTTGACCGAGCACATCCGTGCCCGCGCCACCGGTGAGTTTGTCTCCAACACCCAAGTGTGGGAAACCACCACGGGCCGTGCCTTGTTGTCCGAGATCTTGCCCAAGGGCTTGTCTTTCTCGAACATCAACAAAGCGCTCAAGAAAAAGGAAATCTCCAAGCTCATCAACGCCTCTTTCCGCAAATGCGGATTGAAGGAAACGGTGGTGTTTGCCGACAAGCTGCTGCAAAACGGCTTCCGCCTGGCCACCCGCTCGGGCATCTCGATTTGCATTGACGACATGCTGGTGCCCAAGGAAAAAGGCGCCATCATTGAACGCTCTGAAAAAGAGGTCAAAGAAATCGAGCAGCAGTACGTCTCTGGCCTGGTGACTTCTGGCGAGCGCTACAACAAAGTGGTGGACATTTGGGGCAAGGCCGGTGACGAAGTCTCCAAGGTCATGATGGCCCAGTTGGCCAAAGAAAAGACCATTGACCGCCACGGCAACGAGGTCGCACAAGAGTCCTTCAACGCCATCTACATGATGGCCGACTCCGGCGCCCGCGGCTCTGCCGCGCAGATCCGTCAGCTCGCCGGCATGCGCGGCCTGATGGCCAAGCCCGACGGCTCCATCATTGAAACACCCATCACGGCGAACTTCCGTGAAGGCCTCAACGTGCTGCAGTACTTCATCTCCACGCACGGCGCCCGCAAAGGCTTGGCTGACACGGCGCTCAAAACTGCCAACTCCGGCTACTTGACCCGCCGCCTGTGCGACGTGGTGCAAGACCTGGTGGTCACTGAGACCGATTGCGGCACCGTTGAAGGCTCGCTGATGCGCGCCATCGTTGAGGGCGGCGAGGTCATCGAGTCCCTGCGCGACCGGGTGCTCGGCCGCACCACCGCCGAAGACGTGATCCATCCTGAAACACGCGCCCTGGTTCTGCAGGCCGGCGTGTTGCTCGATGAAGACCTGATCGACGACCTCGAACTCGCAGGCGTGGACGAAGTCAAGGTGCGCACCGCGCTGACCTGCGCCACGCGCTTTGGCCTGTGCGCCAAGTGCTACGGCCGCGACCTTGGACGCGGCGGCCAGATCAACACCGGCGAGGCGGTCGGCATCATTGCCGCACAGTCCATCGGCGAGCCCGGCACGCAGCTGACCATGCGCACCTTCCACATCGGCGGCGCGGCCTCTCGTGCTGCAGTGGCGTCCAGCGTGCAAGCCAAATCGAATGGCGTGATCGGTTTCAACGCGCCCATGCGCTATGTCACCAACAGCCGCGGCGAGTTGGTGGTGATTGCCCGCTCTGGCGAGATCGTCATTCACGACGAGCACGGCCGTGAGCGCGAGCGCCACAAGGTGCCTTATGGTGCCATTCTTACTGTCAAGGCCGACCAGCCCATCAAGGCCGGCGCCGTGCTGGCCAACTGGGACCCGCTGACCCGCCCCATCATCACGGAGTTCGCCGGCAAGGTGGCCTTCGAGAACGTGGAAGAAGGCGTGACCGTGGCCAAGCAGCTCGACGAGGTGACTGGCCTGTCCACGCTGGTGGTGATCGACCCCAAGCGCCGCGGCTCGACCAAGGTGGTGCGCCCGCAGGTCAAGCTGATCGACGCCTCTGGCAAAGAAGTCAAGATCCCCGGCACCGACCACTCCGTGACCATTGGTTTCCCCATAGGCGCTTTGGTGCAGGTGCGTGACGGCCAGGACGTGGGCCCCGGCGAAGTGCTGGCCCGCATCCCGGTGGAAGGTCAAAAGACGCGCGACATCACCGGCGGTCTGCCGCGTGTGGCCGAGCTGTTCGAGGCCCGCACACCCAAGGACAAAGGCATCTTGGCCGAGATGACGGGCACCGTCTCCTTCGGCAAGGAAACCAAAGGCAAGGTTCGCCTGCAAATCACCGACCCTGAAGGCAAGGTCTGGGAAGAGCTGGTGCCCAAGGAAAAGAACATCTTGGTGCACGAGGGCCAGGTGGTCAACAAGGGCGAGTCCATCGTCGACGGTCCGGCCGACCCGCAAGACATTTTGCGTTTGCTGGGCATGGAAGAGCTGGCGCGCTACATCGTCGACGAGGTGCAAGACGTCTACCGCTTGCAAGGTGTGAAGATCAACGACAAGCACATCGAGGTGATCGTTCGCCAGATGCTGCGCCGCGTGGTGGTTGAGAACCCGGGCGATTCAACCTACATCGCGGGCGAGCAAGTCGAGCGTTCGGCCCTGCTGGACAACAACGACCTGCTGCGCGGCCAGAGCAAGCTGCCTGCCACCTTCAGCAACTTGCTGTTGGGCATCACCAAGGCCTCGCTGTCCACCGATTCCTTCATCTCCGCGGCGTCCTTCCAGGAAACCACCCGCGTGTTGACCGAGGCGGCCATCATGGGCAAGCGCGACGAGTTGCGTGGCTTGAAAGAAAACGTCATCGTCGGCCGCCTGATTCCCGCAGGCACAGGCATGGCTTACCACGAAGCCCGCAAGGCCAAAGAGTCCATGGACGACGCCGAGCGCCGTGCCATTGCGGACACGGAAGCCGCTGAGTTGCTCGAAGCCACGGAAACAAGTGAAGGTGCTCAAAGCACGACCTTCTGAGTCCACGTCGCAGGCACTGACCCGCTGATTCAGGTCTGTGGGCTGGCCTCTAGGCTTGAAAAGCCCCGCGCACTTTGACAAGGGCGCGGGGTTTTTTTTCGCCCCAGCTCGGCTGCGCTAAAGTGGAAGTCTTACTTCCTGTCGCAAGACCATGTCCTCAGACACCCTGATCTACATTGCCCTGGGCGCCGTGCTGGTGTTCTGGGCTGTGGGCGCCCACAACCGTCTGGTCCGGCTGAAAAACGTCGTGGGTCGGGAGTACGGCACCATTGACGCCATGCTGCTGCAGCGCCACAAACTGCTGGCTCAATTGCAGGCCGTGGGTGACAAGCTCGACGATGGCTTGCTCTCGCACCTGGACAGCTGCAGCCGCAAGGCGCGCGCGGTCATGGACCAAGCCCGGCTTCGCCCCTCAGGCAGCCGGGAAGCCATTGCACTGGCGCATGCTGAACAGGCACTGGACCAAGCGCTGGCGCAGGTGTGGCAGTCTCAGCCCACTCAACAAGCCGTGAGGGGTGATCCGGCCTTGCGCCAGGTGGTCTTGAGCCTGGTGGAGCTGGAGGGCCGGCTGGAACAGGTGTGCCAGCCCTACAACCAGGCGGTGCAGGACTTCAACGAGGCTGTGCGTGAAATCCCGGCTTGGCTGATCGCTCAGCTGGCCAGCATCAAGGCCTTGCCTGGCCTGCCTTTGGCCGCCCATGGTGCAGCCCGCGCAGCAGCGCGGCCCCTGTTGGTGGGGCGCCAACAGGACGACGCGGCGGCGGCGCGGGCTGCTGGGCTGTGAAACTGGCGCCCTGGCGCTATAGTCCTGACTTGACGCAGGCGCCTTGCGTGCCCGGCCACCTCTTCGGCCACCGTGTCGACGACCACCTTGACAAATTGGTGTCGAACCTCGATTGAATTACTTTTAGGAGAGAAATCATGACGCATCGCATGGGGGCCGTCATCTTGGCCCTGGCCGCTGGCTTGGGCGCAAGCGCTGCTGCGGCCCAGGTCAACGCAGGCCAAGACGCACTGTTCATCAAGAGCTTGGCCGCCACCTGCGCCAACTGCCACGGCACGGCAGGCCAGGCTGTGGCAGGTTCTGCCAATGTCTCGCTGGCTGGCTTGGACAAGAATTACTTGGTCACGCAAATGAAGGCCTTCAAAAGCGGCGCGCGGCCCGCCACCGTCATGCACCAGCTGGCCAAGGGCTACAGCGACGCCCAGATCGACACCATGGCCGCCTACTTTGCGGCCCAGAAAAAATAAGGAACGCACCATGACTGCCTCTTTGTCACGCCGTGCGGTGCTGCACGGCACCGCTGCCCTGGGCCTGTTGGGCCTGGGCGCTTGCGCCACCACCTCCATTCCCTCACGCGCCAAGGTCGTGGTCATTGGCGGCGGCTACGGTGGCGCCACCGCGGCCAAGTACCTGCGTTGGTTGTCGGACTACAAAATTGACGTGGTGATGATTGAGCCTCAAGAGGCTTTTGTGTCCTGCCCCATGTCCAACTTGGTGCTGTCTGGCGTCAAGCAAATGGACTACCTCACCACGCCTTACACCTCCTTGAGCCGCCGCCATGGCGTGACCGTGGTGCGTGACCGCGCGCAAAGCGTGGACACCCGCGCCAAAACCGTCACGCTGGCCAATGGCCCGGTGATTGGCTACGACAAGCTCATCGTCTCGCCCGGCATCGATTTGATATTCAACGGCATTGAGGGCCTGCAACAAGCCCAGCAAGACGGCCAGATCCTGCAGGCCTGGAAGGCCGGCGCCGAGACCGTGGCCCTGCGCCGCCAGCTCGAAGCCATGCCCGACGGTGGCGTGTTCGCCATCACCATCCCCGAGCAGCCCTACCGCTGCCCGCCCGGCCCCTACGAGCGCGCCTCGGTGGTGGCCGGCTACTTCAAGGCCCACAAGCCGCGCAGCAAGGTGCTCATTCTTGACGCCAACCCCGATGTCATCTCCAAAGGGGCCTTGTTCAAAAAGGTCTGGGCCGAGCAGTACAAGGGCATGCTGGAGTACCGCTCCCAGCACCGCGTCACTGCGGTGGACGCCAAGGCCGGTGTGATCAAGTTCGACGTGCAAGACGATGTCAAAGCCCAGGTGCTCAATGTGCTGCCCGCCATGCGTGCAGGCGCCATTGCGGTGCAAGCGGGCCTGAACAACCAGGCCAACAACCGCTGGTGCGGCGTCAACTACCTGAACTTTGAGTCGACAGCGGCCAAGGACGTGCATGTGCTGGGCGACGCTATTTTGGCCGCACCGGCCATGCCCAAGAGCGGCCACATGGCCAACAGCCAAGCCAAGGTGGCGGCAGCGGCCATCGTCGCCGAAATGGCGGGCTGGACCGTCAATCCCGCGCCCATGCTCACCAACACTTGCTACAGCTTCATTGATCCCAAAAACTCCATCCACGTGGCCAGCGTGCACGCGTACGTGGCGGCTGAAAAAACCTTCAAAACCGTGGCCGGTTCTGGCGGCGTGAGTGCCGCCCCCTCGGAGTTGGAAGGCGTTTACGCCTTGAGCTGGGCCAGCAACATCTGGGCCGATACCTTGGCCTGACAAGCCAGGACCGCCGATGTTCAGGCAAGGCGGTCCTGGTTTGAACTTGACTGTCCGTGGCCCCACTTTCCCCACTTTTCTTTGTCTTCTCCCACGGCGCTGTCCCCCTCTCTTTCTCCACCCTTGTGGCGGCAGCTGCAAGCCGCCGCAGCTGTGGTGGCGGCCGTGCGCGCTGGCCGCTCGACCACCGCCCTTTTTGAGCGTCTGGAGCCCGGTTTGCGCGGCGGTGTGCAGGCCTTGTCGTTTCACGCTTTGCGCTGGCTGGGCTTGGCCGAAGCGCTGCGCTCGCAATTGGCCAGCCGACTGCCCTCGCCCGAGGTCGACGCCTTGCTGTGCACGGCGCTGGCCTTGGCCGCCCGCCCGCAAGAGGGGCAAGGCGCAGACCAAGCGCTGCACACCCTGGTGAGCCAAGCGGTGGAGGCGGCCAAGCAGTCGCCGGGCACCTGCCACCAGGCCAGCTTTGTCAATGGCTGCCTCAGGCGGTTTTTGCGCGAGCAAGCCTTACTGATGCAGGTGGCCAGCCAGCAGCCACAGGCCGTGTGGAACCACCCGGCTTGGTGGATCAAGCGCTTGCGCCAAGACCACCCGCAGCACTGGCAAGGTATTTTGCAGGCCAGCAACAGCCGAGCCCCCCTGACACTGCGCATCAACCCCCGGCGAGTCAGCCAAGCGCAGTACCTGGCCGATTTGGCTGCGGTGGGCCTGGACGCCCGGCCGGTGGGTGCGCAAGGCGTGGTGCTGGCGCGCTCGGTTGCTGTGCCCTCCTTGCCTGGGTACGCCCAAGGCCATTTTTCTGTGCAGGACGCGGGCGCCCAACTGGCGGCGCCATTGCTGCTGGAGGGCTTGCCGACCACGGCTGGCCCACTGCGTCTGCTGGACGCTTGCGCCGCCCCTGGGGGCAAAACCGCACACCTGTTGGAACTGGCCCACGCCCATGTGCTGGCGCTGGACGTGGATGCCGTGCGCTGCCAGCGCGTCACCCAGAACCTCGCCCGCCTGGGCTTGAGCGCGCAGGTGCAGGCCGGCGATGCGGCAGACACTGCGGCCTGGTGGGATGGCCAAGCTTGGGACGGCATTTTGCTGGACGCCCCTTGCACCGCCTCGGGCATCGTGAGGCGCCACCCCGACGTGCGTTGGCTGCGCAGGCCCACCGATGTGGCTCAGCTGGCCGCGCAGCAAGCGCGCTTGCTCAAGGCTTTGTGGCCGCTGCTCAAGCCGGGCGGCCAATTGCTGTACTGCACCTGCTCGGTGTTCAAGGCCGAGGGTGAGGCGCAGATCCAAACGTTTCTTGCGCACCACACCGATGCACAAATGCGACCCTCGCCCGGTCATTTGCTGCCGCTTGCGGCCGGTGTAGAGCCACAGTTACCGGACAATCAACGGGGTGAACACGACGGTTTTTATTACGCGCGCTTGGTCAAACTGGGGGCGTGAACGCCTGGCCGGCTGGTCGCGCATGGTCGGCTTGCGGCTGGCCGCCTGCGCCTTGTTGCTCGCTGGCTGGGCTGCGGCTGGGGCTGCTGAGCTCAGCAGTCTGCGCACTGAACGCCAAGACGACGGCATTTACCTCAGCGCCACGGTGAAATTTGAGCTGTCGCCCGTGGTCGAAGATGCCCTGCTCAAGGGCATCCCCCTGATCTTTGTGGCCGAGGCCGAGATTTACCGCAGCCGCTGGTACTGGACCGATAAACGCGTGGCCCTGGCGTCGCGCAGTCTGCGCCTGGCCTACCAGCCGCTGACCCGCCGCTGGCGGCTGAGCCAGGCCGATGGCAGCAGCGCCCCCCGCGTGGCCTTGGCCCAAAGTTACGACTCCCTGGCCGAGGCCCAGGGTGCTATAGAGCGCATCTCGAGCTGGAAAATCGCCGAGTCCAGCGAGGTCGACGCCAGCGAGCATTTTTTGAACTTTCGCTTTCGGCTGGACCTCAGCCAACTGCCGCGCCCATTTCAAATTGGCATGGCTGGTCAACGCGAATGGCAAATTGCCCTGGAGCGCAGCCAGCGCCTGCGGCTAGAGCGTCGCGGGGACTATCCTCAAGCCGCCGACAAATAAGCCATGTCAGCCCCTGAACTCCTGCCGCCCTTGCGCACCAGCCGCGCCTTTCGCTGGGCAGTGGGCGTGGGCCTGGGGGTGGTCGCGGCCCTGAGCCTGGTGCTGCTGTTCATGCTGGCCCAGGCCACCGGCAATCGCGAACTCTACGAGCGCTACTACGCGGTCTTGTTCGCGCTCAACGTGGCCCTGGCTTCTTTGCTGCTGGCCGTCATTGTCTGGCTGGTGCTGCGCATGGCGGTGCGCTTGCGCCAGGGTAAATTTGGCAGTCGGCTGCTGGTCAAACTTGCCGCCATTTTTGCCTTGGTCGGCTTGCTCCCGGGCGTGATGATTTACGTGGTGTCCTTCCAGTTCGTCAACCGCTCGATTGAAAGCTGGTTTGATGTCAGGGTCGAGAGCGCTTTGAACGCTGGTTTGCAACTGGGCCGCCTCACGCTGGACCGCACGGCCGCAGACCTGGGCCTGCGCGCCCGCTCGGCGGCCCGCCAGCTCGGTGAGGCCTCCGATGGCGCTGGCAGCCTCACGCTGGAGCGACTGCGCGAGCAACTGGGCGTGCGCGACATCACTTTGTGGAGCGCCTCGGGTCAGCTGCTCTCCAGCGCCAGCGGTGGCGCCTTGTTGATGGCACAGGCCGAGCGGCCCAACAGCGCGCAGATGCGCCAGGCCCGCACCCAAGGCGTGTTCACGCAGATTGATGGCCTGGATGACATCGTGACATCAGGCGCGGCTTTGCCCCAGGCCCGCCTGCGTGCCTTGGCCGTGGTCAACTCCGCCAGCTTGGAGTTGTCAGGCGGCGTGCGCTATTTGCAGCTCGGCGAGGACCTGCCGGCCGACTTGGTCAGCAACGCCATGGCGGTGCAAGAAGCCAACCGCGAATACCAAGAGCGCGCGCTGGCCCGAGGCGGCCTCAAGCGCATGTACATAGGCACACTCACCTTGGCCCTCTTTTTGGCCGTGTTCAGTGCTGTGTTGCTGGCGGTGCTGCTGGGCACCCAACTGGCCAAGCCGCTGTTGCTCTTGGCCGAAGGCGTTCGCCAAGTGGCGCGTGGCGACTTGGGCCCCAAGGCCGCGCTGCAAACCCGGGACGAGCTCGGTGGCCTGACACGCTCTTTTGCGCAAATGACGCAGCAGCTCTTTGAGGCCCGCTCGGCAGTACAAACCAGCATGAGCCAAGTCGATGCAGCCCGCGCCAGTTTGCAAACCATCTTGGACAACCTGACCGCCGGTGTGATGGTGCTCAACGCCGAGGGCCGCATTTTGTCGTGCAACCCTGGTGCCACGCGCATCTTGCGCGCCCCCTTGGCCGCCTTTGTGGGACAGCCCTTGACGGCAGTGCCCGGCCTGCAGGCGCTGGGCCAGGGCGTGCAGGCGCAGTTCCAAGCCTTTTTATCGGAGCAAGCCGTGCACGGCCTGGAGCATTGGCAGCAGTCCTTTGAGTTGTCCGGCAGTGGCAGCGGTGCCACCGAACACCGCATCACTTTGATTGCGCGCGGCGCCTCCATGCCTGGCACACAAGACTGGCTGCTGGTGTTTGATGACGTGTCTGACGTGGTTTCTGCCCAACGCGTGGAAGCCTGGGGCGAGGTGGCCAGGCGCTTGGCCCATGAAATCAAAAACCCACTCACGCCCATACAGCTGTCGGCCGAGCGCCTGGAAATGAAGCTGGCCCACAAATTAGAAGGCGCAGACCAGCAGGTGCTCACCAAGTCGGTCAAAACCATCGTCGACCAGGTCGACGCCATGAAGCGCTTGGTCAACGAGTTTCGCGACTACGCCCGCTTGCCTGCGGCAGATCTAAAGCCGCTGGACCTCAACGCCTTGGTCAGCGACGTCATGCAGCTCTACCCCCAAGGCGGTGCTGCCGTGCCCGTGCATGTCGAGCTCGATGCCCAGGCGCCGCGGGTCTCGGGCGACGCGCAGCAGCTGCGCCAAGTCATACACAACCTGCTGCAAAACGCCCAGGACGCACACGAGGGCAAGGTGGTCCCAGTCGGTGGACCGCCGCCTTGCGTGGTGATCAAAACAGAGTGCGCCGCTGGCAGCCGACGCGTGCGGCTGGTGGTCTGGGACAACGGCTCTGGCTTTCCTGAAAACATCCTCAAGCGCGCTTTTGAGCCTTATGTCACCACCAAGGTCAAAGGCACGGGTTTGGGGTTGGCGGTGGTGCGAAAAATTGTGGATGAACACGGTGCGCGCATAGACATCAGCAACCGGGTCAGCGAGGGCGTGGTGCTGGGTGCCCAAGTCTCGCTATCATTCCCGGGGGTAACAGCCGCCTGAAGAGCTTGCGCGCAACCGCAACTCACCAGACCAACAACGGGTAAACAGCGAGATCGGGCTCATGGCAAACATACTGGTGGTCGACGACGAACTGGGCATACGCGACCTGCTGTCTGAAATCCTCAATGACGAGGGCCATCAGGTCGAACTCGCAGAAAACGCCGCGCAAGCCCGCGCTGCCCGCCAACGCGCTCGGCCCGACCTGGTGCTGCTGGACATCTGGATGCCAGACACCGACGGCGTCACCCTGCTCAAAGAATGGTCTACCTTGGGGCTGTTGAACATGCCCGTGATCATGATGAGCGGCCACGCCACGGTGGACACCGCCGTCGAGGCCACCAAGATAGGTGCAATGGCTTTTCTTGAAAAACCCATCACCATGCAAAAGCTGCTGCAGGCTGTGGAGCAGGGCTTGAGTCGCCAAGGCGCCAAAAAAACAGCTTCTGTCATGCTGGGGGTGATCAGCTCACCCAACCATTCTTCACAAGTGGCTGCTTTGCATGCCCAAGCTGACAGTCAGAGCGCAGGCCCACAGCCTGTGCAAAGCTTTGGGCTAGACAAGCTGCTGCGCGATGCCCGCGATGAATTTGAAAAAGCTTACTTTGAGTTCCATCTGGCCAAAGAAGGCGGCTCCATGACCCGGGTGGCCGAACGCACGGGCCTGGAACGCACCCACCTGTACCGCAAGCTCAAGCAGTTGGGTGTGGACCTCTCGCGCGGTAAACGCGTGGCCTGAGGGTTGGGCTTTAAGGGACCTTCTGGGAGAGGCTGGGTCTGGTCATCTGTTATAGTGCTCCTCCTGGCCCGGTAGCTCAGTCGGTAGAGCAGAGGATTGAAAATCCTTGTGTCGGTGGTTCGATTCCGCCCCAGGCCACCAAAATGCGGGAATAGCTCAGTTGGTAGAGCGATACCTTGCCAAGGTATAGGTCGACGGTTCGAACCCGTTTTCCCGCTCCAAATTTTGGGGCTCTCAGTTTGCAGCCCCCTCACTTAACGCCTGGACCTTGTGTTCAGGCGTTTTGCTTTGTGGCTGGCTTTTTAGGGCGTACCAGGCCCTAAAAAAAAGTTCCCGCCAGCGTCATCACCTGACCGCCCGTGCCCAGCTTAAAGCGCGAAATGCCGGGCAAATCATGGGTGTTCACGCCGCCCAAATCAAGCTGCTCCACGCCTTGCGCCTGCAGCTGTGCCATGGCTCGCCACAGCAAGAGGTTGTGCACGTTGAGCTTCCTGCCCGCTTCGTTGGACCAGCCCATGTGGTAAGTCGCGCCCCGGCCATGCAGCAAAAAAAGCATGGCGGCCACGGTGTCTTTGCCTTGTTTGGCGGTGCTCATCAGCAGGGCCTGGGAGGGTTTGGCGTGGGCGTCAATGAAGGCCGGGACCAGTTGGGTGGGCAGGCCGTGAAAGCCCCGGCTTTGGCGCTGCTCGTCCTCGCGCGCAAGGAGCAGCTGACAAGCTTGCCGGTCGGCCTGTACCTGCACACGCAAGCTGGCGTCGGCCTCTGCCTTGGCCAGGCGGTTGCGCCATTTGCCCTCCAGCTTGAGGCGCAGTTCGACCAGAGGCTGCCGCAAATCGAGCATCACCGTGGAGTAGCCGGTCATGACACGGGTCAGCCCGCTCATTTCGCGATTCTGCAATTCGCCGGCGCTGACGTTGGGCGACAACAAGGTCACGCGCAGCGGGCGCATGGGCACGCTGCGTTGCACAAGGCGGATCGCTTGTTGGCGCCATTCGGCCGTGGCCTCAGGCGCCCACACTGGCCCGCGTGTGCATGACGACAAAGCCAGGTAGCCCGCCACGCGGCGGCAAATGAATTGGGCCAGGCCTCGCAGCTGGCCCGCGTCTTCAATGCAGGCGCGGTGCACCTGCACACCCAGTGTTTTCATGGCCTCGCCATAGGCCCAGCACTGCTGTAGAGAGCCGCCATGGCGGGCATGGAAGTCTTGCCAGTTTTCGCGCTCCAGTTGGTTCCAGCTCAGCCTCATGGGGATGCATCATACGAAGCCCGTGTGTGGCGCTGGCGACTTGCCGCACAATGCGTGTCTTCATGAAAAAGTCGGACTCCACAGTCATCTTGGGCCACGATTTGCCCAAACCTCGCCTGACCTTGGCCGGCGCCCTGTGGTGCATGCTGTATTTGGCCGTGCCTGTGCTGGCGCTGGGCAGTTTGCTCGATGCCTTGGCCCAGTGGTGGCTGGGCTGGTGCCTGGGCCTGTGGTGTCTGGTGTAGACCATCGCGCCTTGCGCGCTTTTAAGTGAAAATACTAAATTCTCCATAACCCCTACAGCCAGGCGCATCAAGCTCGCCTAGCATGTGCAACCCACGCCGGCATGTCCTGGCTGGGCTTTTGAAAGGCCACGTCTTGTCGGCAGAGATCATTCTTGAAACCCGTGGCTTGACCAAAGAGTTCAAGGGCTTTGTGGCCGTCAACCAGGTAGATCTGCAGGTCAAGCGCGGCCATATCCACGCCTTGATTGGCCCCAATGGGGCTGGTAAAACCACTTTTTTCAACCTGCTCACCAAGTTTTTGCCGCCGAGTGCGGGCAGCATCAGCTTCAACGGCGCAGACATTACGCATGAAAAGCCCGCGCAGACGGCGCGGCGCGGCATCGTGCGATCGTTTCAAATTTCGGCGGTTTTTCCCCACATGACGGTGCTGGACAACGTGCGCGCTGCCTTGCAGCGCAACTTGGGCACCTCGTTTCATTTTTGGCGCTCTGAAAAAACCTTGTGGCCGCTGCACGACAGAGCCCGGGAGTTGCTGGCTGCCGTGGATTTGCAAGACTTTGAGCAAGAGCTCACCGTCAATTTGCCCTATGGCCGCAAACGCGCGCTGGAGCTGGCCACCACCTTGGCGCTGGAGCCTGAACTCATGCTGCTCGACGAGCCCACCCAGGGCATGGGCCACGAAGACGTGGACCGAGTGACCCAGCTCATCAAGAAAGTATCGAGCGGCCGCACCATCTTGATGGTGGAACACAACATGAGCGTGGTGGCCCGCATTGCCGACCGCATCACGGTGCTGCAGCGCGGCGCGGTGATCGCCGATGGCACGTACGACGAGGTCTCGCGCAACCCGCTGGTGATCGAGGCCTACATGGGCACTCACGACACCGAACTGGCAGGGGCGCACTGATGGCCGGTGAATTTCTGTGCATTGAAGACCTCAACGCCTGGTATGGCGAGTCTCACATCTTGCACGGCGTGAACTTGACGGTGAACGAAGGTGAGGTGGTGTGCCTGCTCGGCCGCAACGGCGCCGGCCGCACCACCACCTTGCGTGCCATGGTGGGTTTGACCGGCGCGCGCACCGGCTCGGTGCGCATCAAAGGGCAAGAGGCCATTCGCATGTCGCCTCACAAGGTGGCGCGTCTGGGCATTGGCTACTGCCCTGAAGAGCGAGGTATTTTTGCCAGCTTGTCGGCCGAAGAAAACCTCATGCTGCCTCCCACCATTGCCCCTGGCGGCATGAGTTTGGACGACATCTACCTGATGTTCCCCAACCTCCAAGAGCGCGCCAACAGCCCGGGCACGCGCTTGTCGGGTGGCGAGCAGCAAATGCTGGCTGTGGCCCGCATTTTGCGCACGGGCGCACGCTTGCTGCTTTTGGACGAGATTTCCGAAGGCTTGGCCCCTGTCATTGTGCAGAAGCTGGCCGAGACCATTCGCCTGCTCAAGGCCCGCGGCTACACCGTGGTGCTGGTGGAGCAAAATTTTCGTTTTGCCGCTCCCTTGGCCGACCGTTTTTACGTCATGGAGCACGGCCGCATCGTGCAGCAGTTCGCCCAAAGCGAGCTGGCCGGCAACATGAAAATGCTCCAGGAATACCTGGGCGTCTGAGCTTTTTTATTCACCAACCAAAGGATAGTTCCATGAAACTCAAAACCCTGGCCTCAGCCATCACCTTGGCCCTGGGCTCACTGGGCGTTGTCAGCACCCAGGCCCAAGCCCCCGTCCCCGTGAAAATCGGATTCATCACCGACATGTCCAGCCTGTACGCCGACATTGACGGCCCGGCCGGCGTAGAAATGATCAAGATGGCCGTGCAAGATTTTGGCGGCAAGGTGCTGGGCCGCCCCATTGAGGTGCTGTCGGCCGACCACCAGAACAAGGCCGATGTGGCCAGCTCCAAAGCCCGTGAATGGATAGACAAAGACGGTCTGTCCATGCTGCTGGGCGGCACCAGCTCGGGCACCGCTATTGCTATGTCCAAAGTGGCTTCCGAGAAAAAGCGCCCCTACATCGTGATAGGTGCGGGCTCTTCGCGCCTGACGAATGAAGACTGCTCGCCCTACACCGTGCACTACGCTTACGACACCGTGGCGCTGGCCAAGGTGGCGGGCTCGGCCATGGTCAAAGCAGGCAACAAAAGCTGGTACTTTTTAACCGCCGACTATGCCTTCGGTCACTCGCTGGAAGCGGACGCCTCGGCCGTGGTCAAAGCCAACGGCGGCTCGGTGGCCGGCGCGGTGCGACACCCGCTCAATGCGTCGGATTTTTCCTCGTTCTTGCTGCAAGCCCAAGGCTCAAAGGCGCAAATTTTGGCCTTGGCCAATGCCGGTGGTGACACCATCAACGCCATGAAGGCGGCGCGCGAGTTTGGCATCAACAAGACCATGAAAGTGGCCGGCCTGCTGGTCTTCATCAACGACGTGCACAGCCTGGGCTTGAACAACACCGAAGGCTTGCAATTGGCCGACAGCTGGTACTGGAACCAAGACGACGCCAGCCGCGCCTTTGCCAAGCGTTTCTTTGAGAAATTCAAGCGCATGCCCTCCAGCATTCAGGCCGCAGACTACTCGGCCACCACGACTTATCTCAAGGCCGTGCAGACCGTGGGCTCCACCGACGCCGACCGCGTGATGGCTGAACTCAAGAAGATGAAGATCAATGATTTTTATCACAAGGACGCCACCATCCGTGCCGATGGCCGTTTGATTCACGACATGTACCTCTACCAAGTGAAGGCCCCCAAAGAGTCCACCACGCCGTGGGATTACTACAAGTTGGTGACCAAGGTGCCTGGTGACCAAGCTTTCACCTCCCTGGCCGATTCGCGTTGCTCGCTGGTCAAGAAGTAAACCCTTGGTCGGCTGCCAGGTCAAGCTGCAGCCGCTGCTCGATTTGCACCACCGGCGCTTTTTGCCGGTGGTGCGGTTTGAATTGACAACTTAGAAGAAAGAGATCGATGGAGATCTTCGGCATACCGCACCAGGCTTTTTTGGGCCAGCTCATGCTGGGCCTGGTCAATGGCGCGTTCTACGCCATGCTCAGCCTGGGTCTGGCGGTGATTTTTGGCCTGCTCGACATCGTCAACTTTGCGCATGGTGCGCTTTATATGCTGGGTGCGTTTGCCGCTTGGATTTTGCTTGACAAGTTTGGCGTGAACTACTGGTACGCCTTGCTGCTCGCGCCGCTGCTTGTGGGCGCGCTGGGGGTGGTGATTGAGCGTGTATTTTTAAAACGGCTGTACGGGCTGGACCCGCTCTATGGCCTGCTGCTGACTTTTGGCTTGTCGCTCATTTTGGAAGGCGTGTTCCGCGAGCTTTATGGCGTTTCGGGCCAGTCTTACCAAGTGCCTGAGCAGCTGACGGGTGCAACCAACCTGGGCTTCATGATCTTGCCCAACTACCGCGCTTGGGTGGTGCTGGCCTCCTTGGTGGTGTGCCTGGGCACCTGGTACCTGATTGAGCGCACACGGCTGGGCGCTTACCTGCGGGCGGCCACCGAAAACGCCAAGCTGGTGCAGGCCTTTGGTGTGAACGTGCCGGTCATGGTCATGCTCACTTATGGGGCGGGTGCGGCGCTGGCCGGTTTGGCTGGCGTGCTGGCCGCCCCCATCATTCAGGTGACGCCGCTCATGGGGTCCAACCTCATCATTGTGGTGTTTGCCGTGGTGGTGATTGGCGGCATGGGCTCCATCATGGGCTCCATCGTCACCGGCTTGGGGCTGGGGCTGGTCGAGGGCTTGACCCGCGTGTTTTACCCCGAGGCCTCCAGCGTGGTGGTGTTTGTGGTGATGATCATTGTGCTGATGCTGCGGCCTGCCGGCCTGTTTGGCAAGGAGGCGTGAGCATGCTCAAACGTTTGTCTTTCGCCGCTCAAATGGCGCTGTTGGCGCTGTTGTTGTTGGCGCCCTTTTTGGGCCTGTACCCGGTGTTCTTGATGAAGCTGCTGTGCTTCGCCCTGTTCGCCTGTGCGTTCAACTTGTTGCTGGGCTTCACCGGCTTGTTGTCTTTTGGTCACGCGGCCTTTTTTGGCTTTTCGGCCTATGTCACCGGTCACCTCATCAAGGTGCTGGGCTGGTCGCCCGAGTTGGCCCTGTTGGCCGGCGCCGTCACGGGTGCTGGTCTGGGTGCGGTGTTCGGCTTGGTGGCCATACGGCGACAGGGTATTTACTTTGCCATGATCACCTTGGCGCTGGCGCAGATGGTGTTTTTCATCTGCTTGCAAGCGCCCTTTACCGGCGGTGAAGACGGGCTGCAGGCGGTGCCGCGCGGCATGTTGTTGGGCAGCGTGTCCTTGATGTCGGACACGGTCATGTACTACGTGGTGGCCGCCATCTTTTTGGCCTGTTATTTGGGCATTGCGCGCATCGTCAACTCGCCGTTTGGCCAGGTGCTCAAGATGATCCGCGAGAACGAGCCGCGCGCGGTGTCCCTGGGCTATGAGGTGGACCGTTACAAGCTCTTGGCCTTTGTGCTGTCGGCGGCGCTGGCCGGGCTGGCGGGCTCACTCAAAACCTTGGTCATGGGTTTTGCCACGCTTTCAGACGTGCACTGGTCCATGTCGGGCGAGGTCATCTTGATGAGCTTGCTGGGCGGCGTGGGCACGCTGTTCGGCCCGGTGTTGGGCGCAGGCATCGTCATTGCGCTGCAAAACCTGTTGGCTGACAAGGTCGGCTCTTGGGTGACGGTGATCATTGGTGCAATTTTTGTGATTTGCGTCATGACCTTTCGCAAGGGCGTGGTGGGCGAGTTGCAGGCTTACATGGACCGCAGACGCCAACACGGCTGAGCCGTCTTGGCTTGGGCTGGTTCACGCCTGGTGCTTAGGGCCTGCTGCTTGAGGCCTCAGGCTTCAAACTTGAGCGCTCAGGTGATGCGCACCGTGCAAAACAACTGGTAGCCTTTGAGCCGGTGCGAGCGAATGCTGTTGTCGCCCGCGCCCGCTTCTGCCATTTTGCGGCGGACTCGGTAAACCAAGGCCTCAAGAGCCGATTTTTTGCCGTCACCGCGGCCCAGCATTTGATAAATGTGCTGGGTTTCCAGCGTGCGGTCTCTGGCTCTGGCCAGACCGGCCAGCAGCGCATACTCGGTGGTGGTGAGCCTGGCGGTGCCCTGCGGGCCGCTCACCTGCAGTGTGCTGCTGTTCAATTCGATGGCCCGTGCATCAGGCGCCAAAGGCTCTGGTTTGGGTTGCATGTCCAGGCGGCGTGCTAACACATTGATGGCCGCCACCAGTTCTTCATTGGCCACGGGCTTGGCAAGGTAAATGTCTGCACCACTTTGGTAGCCGCTGACCCGGTCCATGGTGCTGTTGCGAGCGCTGATCACAATGATGCCCATCACTGGGTGGGCATGGCGCATGCGCTTGATCAAGCTCAAGCCGTCTTCTTTGGGCAAAGTCAGATCGATCAGCGCCAAATCTGGCACTTGCGCGACCACGGCAGCATCGACATCTTCTGCTGCTGCCAGACCCACCACTTGGTGGTTTTGACGCTTGAGCGTCTCGGTCATGGCCAGTTGCAGTTCTTGGTAGTCTTCAACCAAAAGAATGTTCATAAATTATAAAAACTGATAAATAAATGGTGTTTATCCATTCAACGATGACCCTAACCACAATGGACTTCAATCAAAAAATGACCAGTTTGTATTATTAGCCACTAAGTAATGATAAGTTGCAAAAAATTTACAAATATTTGGGTAATGCCTTTTTTAATTGACTAATTGAACCATTTAACATGCTTTCCTAGGATTAAACCCTTGTATTTAACTGATAATTTTTTTTTAGCGCGAGCCAAAGTCAGCCTGCATGAGCTGACTAAGTGGTCTGTCACAGGCTGTGCAGCTCAATCACCCAGAATAGCGATGTCGCAGAAACTGATTTTTTCTCACCAGAAACAAGCTCAACGGTTGCGCACCCAGTCTTGGCATGTTTCTGCAGCCCCGGACTTCACCAAGTCGGCCAGCAGGCGTTTGAGCCAAGATTCAAGGTCGGTGTTCGCAAAAAAGCGCTGGTGCACTTTGACCATGTAGGGCATGGACAGGGCCCAGGCCATGAAGTCTGGGCGCTGCTGCTGCTGCACCTCCAGCAATTTGAATTTCAGCAGCACCTTGCCCGCGTGCTGGGCATGGCGCACCGGGTCCAGGACAAAGCTGTCCAGCCTTTGCCTTGCCCGCCCCATGACCGCCTTGCTGAAGCTGAACACCGGGCCATGGCCAGGCACCACGGTCAGGGGCGCCAGGGCTTCAATCAGGTCCAGGGTGGCGCTGACCTCGTCAAAGCCCTGCTCACCCTCAAGCTCGGGGAACACCACGCCAAAGCCGTTTTCCCACAAGGCGTCGGCCGAGATCAGGGTGCGGCTGGCCGGCTCGAACAACACCACGCTGTGGGGGTCGTGCCCGGGTGCTGCATGCACCTGCCAGGCGAGCTCGCCCAAGGTGATGTCTTGCCCCGGGCGCAGCAGGCCGTCAAAGCCAAAACGTGGGCAGTGCTGGCCGGTGGCGCGAAAGCTCAAGGCCTGCTCGTCCCAGTCGGTCACCACCTGGGCCTGCCCCGGCGGGATCAAGGTGCGCATGGCGGGAAAGGCGGCTTGCAGGATGGCATTGCCGCCACAATGGTCGCTGTGAATGTGGGTGTTGGCCAGCAAAGCCGGCGTTTGGCCGAGCAGGGCCGCTTGCACCAATTGCAAGGTTTGTGGCGCGTGGCTGGCGTAGCCGCTGTCCACCAAGGCCGGATGTTCGCCTCCGGCGATCACCAGGTTGGCCGACAGCCAGCCGCGTTCAATGACCTGCAGGCCGGGTGGAAGGGATGGGCTCATGCCTCAATTATTGACCCTTGCCACAGAGATATCATTTTGCATGCAACTTGCCCGCCTTCAGGCGCTTTTGATTCTGCTTTGGCTGGCCTCGGCGCTGGCCATGGTGGGCGTTTATTTTTATGTCTCACCCGTCTTGGCTTGGACAGGTGGCAGCGCCTTGGTGCTGGGCCCCGCCATGGTGCTGGGCCTGGAGTTTTTGGCCCTGCACCGGTTTGGCCGCACCCCGCGTGTGCCCACTGCCAGCGCAGCCCAACTTTGGTGCGCCTGGGCTGGCGAGTTATGGGCGGCGTGGCTGACTTTTTGCTGGCACCAGCCGTTTTTTTCCAGACGGTATGCAGACCAGTTGGGGCCTGAGCACGGTGGCCAGCGGGGGGTGGTGCTGGTCCATGGCTACATGTGCAACCGGGGCATTTGGAATGGCTGGATGAAGGTTTTGGCCCAGCAAGGACGCCCTTTCATGGCTCTGAACCTGGCGCCGGTCTTTGGCGAGATAGACCCTCACGCTGCGGCCATCGAGGAGGCCATCACGCGCATGACCCGCGCCACCGGCCTGGCCCCTTTGGTGGTGGGTCACAGCATGGGGGGCCTGGTGTTGAGAGCTTGGCTGCGGCAAGCCCGCGCACCCGAGCGCGTTCATCGCCTGGTGTCGCTGGGCACGCCCCACCGAGGCACCTGGTTGGCGCAATGGGGCCACACACGCAACGCTCAGCAAATGTGCATAGGCAGTCCCTGGCTGGAGGCTTTAGAAAAAGACAGCCCGCGCGCCTGGCACAGGTACTGGGTGTGTTTTTATTCCAACGCCGACAACATCGTCTTTCCCGCCTGCCACGCCATGCTGGAAGGGACTGACAACCGCTTTGTGCCTGGTCTGGCCCATGTGCAAATGGTCCATGCGCCCGCCGTGATGGCCGCCGTGCTGGCATTGCTGGAGGCACCCCTTTGGCAGAGCTGCGCACACCCCTTAAAGAGCACGCCGACTGACTCAGTGTCAGGCTTGTAGAAATGGGCATGGACAGCCGAGCTGAGTCAGGATTTGTAAAAGCTTGGCCATAAATTCGGGAAAACCCTTATATTGGGGGCATGCTCAGCCCAGTTCAGTTGTTCAAGGCCTCATGGCAGGCGTGGCGACGCTTCTTCAGCCCCGCATGGCCAGTCCAGCGCCATCGTCATGCGCTGGCGGTGGTGCCCATTCGCTCCTTAGGGCCTGCCCACGCGAAACGCATAGAGGCGCATTTGCAAAGCTTGTCGCCCGGCGACCGCTACCTGCGCTTTGGCTACGCCGCCAATGACGCTCACATTGCGAACTACGTCCAAGGGCTGAACTTTGAGCGTGACGAGATTTTTGGCATTTACAACCGCCGGCTTGAGCTGCTGGCCATGGCCCACCTGGCGTTTTCGGTGGACCCTCAATTCAACAGCTGCGCAGAATTTGGCGTGTCCGTGCGGGCCGAGGTGCGGGGCCGGGGCTATGGCGCGCGCCTGTTTGAGCGCGCCACCATGCATGCCCGCAACGAAGGTGTGAGCCTGATGTTTGTGCATGCACTGAGCGAGAACACAGCCATGCTCAAAATCGCTCGCAAAGCGGGCGCCAAAACGGTGCGAGACGGCCCCGACAGCGAATGCCACTTGCAGCTGCCGCCGGCCGACATGGACTCGCGCATGTCAGAGTTGTTTGAAGAGCAAATGGCCCAAACCGACTATCACCTCAAGCGACAAGCCAGCCAGTTCCGCGAGCTGCTCAAGGTGGTGCAAGAGGTGCGTCTGGGCGTGCGCGAGGCCCGCGATCAGACCAGCCCTTGACCACAATCAGGGTGTGGGCTCACTGGCTTGCCCGGCGTTGATCCGCGCAGCAGCACGGCCTTGGGGTCGTTGCAAAACGGAAGCTGGCGAGCTCATCCAGGGGCGAAATTGAAACCCTGACACCTCCATAGGCTATTCTTCGACTCCTCATCACTACCGCACACCCTCAGTGTCCGACCTTCCCCCCAAGTCTTCACGCACGGAAGACAAACGAGGTTTTCTTCAGAAACTCGCCGAGATGCTGCATCCCGGCCCCGATTCCAAAGACGAGTTGATCGAAACGCTGGTGGAAGCCCAGGACAACGACGTCATTGGCGCCCAGAGCCGTGAAATGCTCGAAGGCGTGATCCGCATGGCCGACATGACGGCCGGTGAGGTGATGGTGGCCGCCACGCGCATGGACGTGATAGACATCGACGCGCCCTACGACGAGTTGTTGCACCTGGTCATTGACACCGCGCACTCGCGCTTTCCCGTTTACGAGGGCGACAAAGAAAACATCCTTGGCATTTTGCTGGCCAAGGACTTGCTCAAGCTCCAGCGCGCTCCCGAGCTGAACATACGCGCATTGTTGAGGCCAGCAGTGTTTGTGCCTGAGAGCAAAGGCCTCAATGAGTTGCTGCGTGACTTTCGGGGCAACCGCAACCACTTGGCCATTGTCATTGACGAGTTTGGCCGCGTGGCCGGCCTCATCACCATTGAGGATGTGTTGGAACAAATCGTCGGCGAGATCGAAGACGAGTTCGACATCGCCGAGGACGAAGGCGACATCTTCGCGCTCACCGACCGCACTTACCGCGTCAGCGGCGACACCGCCATTGAGCGGGTGAGTGAGGCCTTTGGCGTGAGCCTGCCTGCTGGAGAGCTTGAAACCATAGGCGGCCTGGTGGCGCACGCCATGGGCCATGTACCCAAGCGGGGCGAAAGCCATGTGTTGGGCGGCCTGCAGTTTGTGGTGCTGCTCACCCGGGGTGGCGCGGTACGCTGGTTCAAGGTCTCGCCGGTGCAGCTGTGATGCAACTGGCGCGCGTGCTCGGTGCCTCTGCCAACCGCCGCCTTGGCTGGACCACTGCGCCGGTGTTGGCGCTGGCCGGCGGCGCCCACGCCCTGAGCCTGGCGTGGCCGTTTGCGCGGGGCTTGGAGCCCGGCCAGCCGGTGGCCTGGCTTCAATTGGCGGCCATGGCGACCCTGGTCTGGCAGCTCCAGCGCTGCCAAAGCGTGCGCCAAGCGGCCTGGGCGGCCTGGCTGTTTGCCACCGCCATGCTGGCCGGCACTTTTTGGTGGTTGTTCATTTCCATGCATGTGTATGGCGGTATGCCTGCGCCCTTGGCCGCCCTGGCCGTGTTGCTGCTGGCGGCGGCACTGGCGCTTTACTACGCGCTGGCTGGGGCGCTGTACGCGGCTTGGCGGCCTGCTTCGCCCTGGGCGGGCGCATTTTTATTTGCGGCCTGCTGGTTGCTGGCCGAGTTGGCCCGGGTGCGGCTGTTCACGGGCTTTCCTTGGGGCGAGTCGGGTTACGCCCATGTGGACGGCTGGGCCCAGCCCTTGGCGCGCTGGATGGGGGTGCACGGCCTGAGCTGGTTGGCCGCGCTCTGGGCGGCGGCCGTGGCCGCTTGCTTGGTGCGGTCCGCCCCTAAGCGTTGGCTGGTGGCCGCCGGCCTGGTGCTGCTCGCGGGAGGGCTGGCCGCACTGCCCGCCCCTGTGGCCCAGCCCCTGGCGCAGCCGCCGCTGACGCTGACCCTGGTGCAGGGCAACATTGCCCAAGACGAAAAATTCATCCCTGGCCAAGGCGTGGCCAACGCCCTGCGCTACTACGGCGAACAACTCGGCCAAACCCGCTCGTCCTTGGTGGTCTTGCCTGAAACCGCCATTCCCCTGCTGCCTGGCCAGTTGCCGCCAGGCTACTGGCGCGCCATTGAGGCGCGTTTTGCTAAAGGCGAGCAAGCCGCCCTCATTGGCATGCCCTGGGGTGAGCCTGGCCAGGGCTACACCAATTCGGTGCTGGGCCTCAAGCCCGGTGCTGAGCAGGCCTATCGCTACGACAAACACCACTTGGTGCCCTTTGGCGAGTTCATCCCGCCGCTGTTCAAGTGGTTTGTGCGCCTGATGAACATTCCTTTGGGAGACTTCAACCGAGGCGCCGTGGGTCAGGCCTCGTTTGAGTGGCAAGGCCAGCGCCTGGCGCCCAACATTTGTTACGAAGACCTGTTTGGTGAGGAACTGGGCGCACGCTTTGCCAACCCGCAGACGGCCCCCACCGTGTTCGTGAACCTGAGCAACATCGCTTGGTTTGGCAACACGGTGGCGATTGACCAGCACCTGCATATTTCGCGCATGCGCGCCTTGGAGTTCGCCAGGCCCATGGTGCGGGCCACCAACACCGGCGCCACCGTGGTCATCAACGCGCAAGGCCAAGTCACGCACGCCCTGCCGCGCCACACCCGGGGCGTGCTGGAGGCCCAGGTGCAAGGCACCCAGGGCCTGAGTCCTTATGCCCGCTGGGTCTCGGTGCTGGGCCTGTGGCCCTGGCTGGTGCTGGGCCTGGCCACGCTGCTCACCGCTTGGTGGGCCCAACGGCGGCGGCAATGAGCGGGTGCTGATGAGCCTGGCCTGCGCACAAGCGGCTCAGTAGAATGCAGAGTTTTGCTCCGGGGTCGGAGCCATCTTCTTTGGGGCCTCGCGCCTGTTCGCGCTTTCACATGCTCACCTTCCAGCAAATCATCTTGACGCTGCAGTCCTACTGGGACAAGCAGGGCTGCGCTTTGCTCCAGCCCTACGACATGGAGGTTGGTGCAGGCACCTCGCACACCGCCACTTTTTTGCGTGCCTTGGGGCCTGAGCCTTGGCGCGCCGCGTATGTGCAGCCCAGCCGCCGGCCCAAGGACGGCCGCTACGGCGAGAACCCCAACCGACTGCAGCACTACTACCAGTACCAGGTGGTGCTCAAGCCGGCGCCTGCCAATATCTTGGAGCTGTACTTGGGCTCGCTCGAAGCACTGGGCTTTGACCTCAAGAAAAACGACATCCGCTTTGTGGAAGACGACTGGGAAAACCCCACGCTGGGCGCCTGGGGCCTGGGCTGGGAGGTCTGGCTCAACGGCATGGAAGTGACGCAGTTCACCTACTTTCAGCAGGTTGGCGGCATTGACTGCAGGCCCATCACTGGCGAGATCACCTATGGCTTAGAGCGCCTGGCTATGTATCTTCAAGGCGTGGACAACGTCTACAACCTGACCTGGACAGCGGGCCTGAGTTACGGTGACGTTTACAAGCAAAACGAAATCGAGCAGTCGACTTACAACTTTGAGCACAGCGACGCCGACTTCTTGTTCACCGCCTTCACGGCCCATGAAAAGCAGGCCAAGCACTTGATCGCTTCGCAACTGGCGCTGCCCGCTTACGAGCAAGTGCTCAAGGCCGCCCACAGTTTTAACTTGCTCGACGCGCGCGGCGCGATCAGCGTGACCGAGCGCGCCGCCTACATAGGCCGCATCCGCAACCTGGCCCGCGCCGTGGCGCAAAGCTATTGCGACAGCCGCGAGCGCTTGGGCTTCCCCATGGCGCCGCGCGAATGGGTCGAGCAACTCAGCGCCTTGACCAAGAAGGCCGCATAAGTCCCATGACCCTCTCTACCTCCAGTTTGCTGCTCGAACTCTTTGTGGAAGAGCTGCCCCCCAAGGCACTGAAAAAACTCGGTGATGCCTTCGCCAGCGTGCTGTTCGAGCAGCTCAAAGCCCAGGGATTGTGCACAGCCGACTCGCAGCTGACGGCCTATGCCTCGCCACGCCGCCTGGCCGCGCACATCACGGCCGTGCCTTCGCAAGCGGCGGACAAACCCGTCTCGCAAAAGCTGATGCCGGTGGCCGTGGGTCTGGACGCGGCGGGCCAGGCCACGCCCGCATTGCTGAAAAAACTGCAAGCCCTGGGCGCTGACGCATCGGCCGTGGCGGGCCTCAAACGCGCGCAAGACGGCAAGGCCGAGGCGCTGTTTTATGACAGCCTGGTGACAGGCGCCAACTTGGCCGAAGGCTTGCAAAAAGCCTTGTTGGATGCCATTGCCAAGCTGCCCATCCCCAAGGTCATGAGCTACCAGCTTGAAAGCGACTGCGAGCTGCCCGGCTGGAGCAGCGTGAGCTTTGTGCGCCCTGCACACGGCTTGGTGGCTTTGCATGGCAGCCAAGTGGTGAATGTGCAAGCGCTGGGCCTGAGGTCTGGCAACCGCACGCAGGGCCACCGCTTTGAAGCGGCAGTCTCGCCCGTGGTGATTTTGGATGCCGACAGCTATGCCGCCACCTTGGAAAAAGACGGCGCTGTGATCGCCAGCTTTGACCAGCGCCGCGCCGAGATCGTGCGTCAGCTTCAAGCGGCTGCGGCCCAAGTCGGCCAGGGTGCCCGCCCGATTGAGGACGACGCCTTGCTCGACGAAGTCACCGCCTTGGTCGAGCGGCCCAATGTGTTGGTCTGTCAGTTTGAGCCTGAATTCTTGCAAGTGCCGCAAGAGTGCCTGATTCTCACCATGAAGGCCAACCAAAAATACTTTCCGCTGCTCAACGCCGCGGGCAAGCTCACGCACCAGTTTTTGGTGGTGAGCAACATCAGCCCGGCCGATGCGTCGGCCGTGGTGGGCGGCAACGAGCGCGTGGTGCGCCCGCGCTTGGCCGACGCCAAGTTCTTTTTTGACCAAGACCGCAAAAAAACCTTGGAGTCGCGCGTCGAAGGCCTGGCCAAGGTGGTTTACCACAACAAGCTGGGCACACAGTCCGAGCGCATGGCGCGGGTGTGTGCCATGGCCAAGGCCATTGGCCAGCAGCTGGGCGGCGCTGAGCAGGCCCGCCAAGCGGAGCTGGCCGCGCGCTTGGCCAAGACCGACTTGCTCACCGACATGGTGGGCGAGTTCCCAGAGCTGCAAGGCATCATGGGCAATTACTACGCCCGCCACGACGGACTGGGTGAGGACATTGCCAACGCGATTTCCGACCACTACTGCCCCCGTTTTGCGGGCGACCACCTGCCTGCCAACGCTGTCGGCGTGGCCGTGGCGCTGGCCGACAAGCTCGAAACCTTGGTCGGCATGTTTGGCATTGGCAACTTGCCTTCAGGCGACAAAGACCCCTTTGCACTGCGCCGCCACGCCTTGGGCGTGGTGCGGCTCTTGATTGAAAAAGAGCTGCCCCTGCAGCTCGATGCGCTGCTGCACATCGCGGTGCCGGTGTTTGGCGACAAGATTCAAGACCCCCGCGCTGCGCTCTCGGCCTTCATCTACGACCGCCTGTCGGGCAACCTGCGCGAGCAGGGCTACAGCGCCCAAGAGGTGGACGCCGTGCTGGCGCTCCACCCCCAGCGCCTGGCCGATGTGGCCCAGCGCCTGGTGGCTGTGCGCGCCTTTGCGGCCCTGCCTCAGGCGCCCGCCCTGGCGGCCGCCAACAAGCGCATTGGCAACATCTTGAAAAAAGCCGACGGCGCAGTCGATCCCCACGTCAGCGAAGCGCTGCTGCAAGAAGACGCTGAAAAAGCACTCTACCTGGCCATGGGCCAGATCCTGCCGCAGGCCGACGCCCAGTTTGCCGCCGGTGACCACACGCAAAGCCTGCAAACCCTGGCCGCCCTGCGCGAGCCGGTGGATGCTTTTTTTGACGGCGTCATGGTCAATGCCGAGCAGCTGGACCTGCGCCT